>OGDY01000057.1_pt1 | contig 125623 bp, 159 predicted proteins | sample 1570341 | NCBI WGS metagenome assembly OGDY01 (sample SAMEA2581972, study PRJEB24529) | metagenome | biome: Human gut stool | place: China | collected 2011 | reverse complement strand
TGATTGTACTTAATCTTTTTGTTAATCTCTACATCCTTTACTAGATCAGCAAACGATGTATACAAGTTCCTCGGATTCTTCACTTCTGAAGGATCCTCAAAAGTCACGGAGGTGGCCAGTGCTAGGCCATTCAAGAACTCGTGACTAGGCACTATTCGTTTATGTTCAATAGGATTCGTCAAATCCTACCCGCTTAAGTAGCAGCTATACATCTCTGCATAGACCAGACTATATCTTCATCCATAATAAATGGAGTCACATCCTTCGGTTATCGTTATTGACTTATAACCTACTCTACTTTCTTCTGTATTTCTACAGGATTTCGATAGTCGTTGAGAACTTCTACTCGATATCATTAGTTATTAGTGGTCTCTAATAACTTCACTAAATTAAATTCGTCAGAATATATTTCGTACTGGGTAAGGGTTATGTATCTGAATCCATTCTCAGAACAGTACTTTATAGCAGCTTTCCTTTTAGCAACCACCATATCATCATTAAGAAAATGATAAGGTTTCACCTCTATTATTGCAGTTATCCCTGAGGATAGTAAAACTTTAAAGTCAGGATAATATAGTTTTGACCTACCTTTGAAACGATAGGGTATTGATGAAGGTTTATCTATACTGACTACATACTCAGCCACTTCTAGCATCTTCAATAAATCTAATTCCCATGAAGATCTATAGTAGAATCTAGTAGTGGACTTCTTGGGTGAATAATATCCTTTCTTTGAGTTAAATACTCCAGAGTTGATAAAATTCTCTATAAATTCTGGATGATCTATACAATACTGTATCATCCTTCTAGACGATTCCTCCCTAGCTTCAGGATGAGTCTCGAAATATCTAGTAACTGATATTGATAGATTCTTTTTGTGGGATTCAGACTTAGGTTTCTTAGCTGCTCTCAATCTCCCTTCTTCGAATCCTTTTGGGAGTGGGATTCTCTTGTGAGTATCGGACATCTTTCTTCTTACCTTGTCTGGTAACTTCTTCCCAGTTAGAGATTTGGATATCTTCTCTCTAGTTTCTTCAGTAATATCAGAACCTGAGCATGACGGGCTACAGTGAAATTCATATCCTCTTTGTATAGATATAAATTTTAATGAATTAGAGCATCCTTTAGCTGGGCATCTAGGTCTTTGATCAGAGTTAGTTAGTCCGAGTACTAGTATATCATAGTAAATTTGCTTCGTTAAATCAGGATCTAGCTCCTTCAATTTTCTTATAAACTTCCCTTTTACTGATGAATAATACTTATCATCACCTCCTAGTACACTAGGGAGAAGATATCTAGCAGATCCTTGTTTACCTGATGTAATGACTAGTTCACTGATCGTGAATAATCTTAATGTTCCTTTTATAAATTTCTTGTAATCCATAATATCGAGTATTATTCTGCTGATTGTCCCTATGTCGTTTAGTATTACTGATGAGCGACCAACTCATCTAGTCAAACGACCTTAGCAGGAGTTTCCAGCATTTCATGTGATTTTCTTAGTAAGAATTACTTCTTACTGCCAACTAAAGTAATCAATCGGCGTTAGATTCTTATGATATAGGAGTACGTTTCGTGGAGATAATTTCTCGAATACTTCATCTTTTATAGTCTCAGGGACTAGATGAAAGGCCAAATTATCCCCATCGAAGTCTCCACCTAATTGACTACACAGTAGGATCGGTAATCCCATTGTGTAATTAGGAGTAAGCCGAAGCTTGCAGGCTATTAAATTATATTCCTAAATTTTCACATGAGGTCGCAACTCTCATGCAGTTCTCAGGATTCATGTTCCATGAACTTCTGTACTTCTCAGTACAGTTAAGACTATATCATTATCCTTATCCAGGATACTCACCACTTCGGATGTCATAAGCTTACACCCTACTCTACTCAGTTCAGTATCTCTACTGCTTTTCGATAGTCGTTGAACGTTTTTGCAATCATTTAATGATGCTGAGATTCTTTGACTTCTTTACTGTATCATTTACGAATTTGATAACCTCCTTAGAGATCTTCTTATCCATGAATTCAGTATATCTTGAACCATCACTACTCAGCAAAGTGTAGTCCTGAAATTTAACTAGTATATCAAATTCTAGATCAGCCAGATCATTCGTAGGTCCAGATACTACCTCCAGAATCTTCCCTCCCAAATAGGATATCCTACCTTCATAATTCTTTGAGAATCCTACTTTTATTGAAGCAGGGAACTCTAGAATATATAGGTATCCAGACTGGGATTGGAACTTATTATGCAATAATCTTCGATTGGTCAACCTCATTTGATACTCAGATCCGTATCCTCTTGATGATTTATCCAGAGAATTCTTAGATCTAATCTCATTCATACGTAATCTCTTCTGATCAGATGAATTCCACTGACCGATCCTGCTGGTACCTAGGTACCTACCAGATCTATGAAGTTCTTTCATATGAGCTGACCTATCGAATCCAAATAACTTAACTTTTATCATATCAATTCGAAGAATTATCTTACTTAACTCGCTTTCTAGTTCGTTGTATTACTTGATTGCAAACTTCGCTGCTGATTTTCCTATTACTAGGAGGTTCCAGCAATTCAATGAGTTTTAATTGCACAAATATGATACTTAATTACCTGTGTATCAGCTAACTATGCAATGTCGGAGGTCTATTGATGACCACCACTTGTTGTTCTGCATATGTCTTGAAGAGTTTCTGCATCTCAGGATTAAATGCTTCCTCTTTAGTACTAAGGATAGCCTGATCCTCTGAGAAGTTCAGTTCCTCCATCAAATACTTGATGAATCCTGACCTACAGATCTCATATGCTAAGTGTATAGGTATCTCTACCTCGTCAATAGGAAGATCTACTGCTGGCACAATAGGGCATCTTCCTGAATTACTCGTTCTAATCGAGTACAGATCACGTGCTAAGTTCTCCTTGGATGAATTGAGTAGGTCAGTTGCCTGACGTAATCCATTCTCCAACATAGCCCTTAGAAGTGCTGTATACTTCACTTTCTCACCTGGAGTCTTAAACTGAGATAGCACTGTATCATAGTTAAAGGACTTCGCATCCTTATTAGCACTACACATAAATCTCAGGATAATCTGGTACCAAGTAGTCAACTTAGGAATACCCAATTCAGGTTTTCCATTCTTGACTGTATACGAGGGAGGCCTCATGATAGTGGGGAGTACTAGATAAAGTCTATTGATATAGGACTTGTACTCCTTTACATCACCAGGTCTGAACTCCTGAATCAACTTCAGTAGTCCCTCGTAACTGGACTTCTCCATATCGGTGATTATATCAGATACAATCAGTTTCTTCAGTCTGTCATCATACTCAAATTGACATGAGTCGTAGACCTTCTGAGTCAGTTTGTATCTTGATCCAGTTTTATAAAATTCTCCAGTTGAATCCGAGAACTCGAACTCTTTATCTGGGAATATCCTATCAATGAACTCCTGGAAGACATCAAATCTCATAGGATTCAAATAATAGAATGGAAGTTCTATCCTGGCGAACCTTCTCAGTGCTTCTATCCTAGAGTATACGATAGCTTCACATTCAGGACAAGGTTCGTTGGATACAGTTCTCACTTTACCACAGATGCATCGATCCCTATAAGGAGATCCGAATACCTCAACATCATAAACTCCACCTCTTACAGGGATGAATGTCTTGAATTTAAGGTTTGCATCTAGGTGAGTCGTGAGAACGAAATTTTTGGATCCTCTTCTGGTGTAGTCAAGGATATCCTCATCAGTTAATATCTCTAATGATGCCATTTATTGTGATTTTTAGTAATCCTTCAGAATGATCCTACTTAGTATGTCGTTATCCACGTTAGTTTCCTGTGCATATCTGACAAATTCCTCTCTGACATCTCTGATAGCTTCAGTTCTCACTTTATCTTTCAGTCTCTCTGAGATCCCCTCATCCTCACTGACAACTACCTCAATAAGATCACTAGCTTGATCCTGAGTCATGGATCTTGATCCAGAGATGTACTTAGTTCTATATGTTCTATAGATCTCTATATCCTCTGGACTTAATCCTCCTACATCATTGAATTCTGCAGCTCCTCTTATCTCATTTGGTTCTCTATTGAAGAATGAAAGTCCCATATATCTGATCTTTTCAGCCAGCTTATCCCTACCTTTCTTCTCGAACTCCCTAGCTACTTCTTCTACGATTTCATGCTTCTGATCCTGAATCTTCTGAAAAGCTTCTCTCACTTGCTGCTGATAATCGAATGGAAGTACATCGATGTTAGTGATTAGAGGAGTGTAGATCTTACTAGAAAGTAGATAAATGATGAATGCAGGAAGTAGTCTTTGTTTTCTTTTCTTATTGACCGCATTATCCTTAGAATAATCCATGTTACTCAGATAAGATAAGAATCCTCCTACCACTTCATTATACGATTTCATCAACTGCTCATTGAATCCATAAGCTTCCTCTTCACCTTCCAATGCAGCTTCTACATCAGCTCCTTCTAGTAGTCCAGTACTGAAACTATTAGGCATTCGGTTCTTACCTTGCTTGTGGAAGATTTCCAGCATGTAGTTGCTGATAGTCGATCCACTAGTATGAACTGGATTGGCTGAGATAACTACTGACGTCAGAGTTTCTAGATCCTGAGTCTTCATATTGTCATAAAGTCGACTAAGAAGTAGCTCAGTCCTAGTAATTCCTCCAGCTCTCGGCTGATGATCCTCTTCTGATGAATCTCCTTGAGGATCCTCATCAGATATGAACTCATCGAGCTCTGCAGAGTCATCCTGATCTGGATCATCAATCTTGATGACCGGATCATCCATTACTTCATTTTCATCTAAATCAATCATATTCTGATTAAATTATGCATATTTCTACTTAGTTCTAGAGTTCATTACGGAATGATTACAGGATCAGGAGTTAATTCCTTATTAAATCCATCGAACTTCTGACAAAATACAGAAGCCCTTAGTAATGATCCTATTACCTTAGTTCCTGACCTATCTACAGATTTGAATAGTCTACTTGAGTTCTCATTGTAGATTTCTTCCAAATCTGACCTATTGTACATCAGAATAAAGTCGTGAGGAGAATTGAAGATCTTCATCAGATAATTTATCAATCTTCGATTTCCTTTATCATAGAATGCTAAACTATCCAAGAAGTCCCTCATAATTATGATCTTCTTACTCCTGGAGTCCAATAACTCGTCCAAGGATTCAGCGTTGATCTTGTAATCTCCGGATCTCTGTCTTACCTTCATTCCTCTCTTGGGAGAGTATCTAGGGAGTTCTCTGAAACTACATGAATAAGTATCAGGACCGATGTAGACAGAGTTCGATGAGAAGTAGGACTCCTTGTATAATCTTGTCATATCATACAGAACTAGACTCAGATCTGATTCAGTAGATACACTATAGAATCTTACTAGGTGATCTGAGGATGTAGTACTGTACTTATCCATTGTATCACTCCTTATATGATAAACTGATTTATCATAGCTAGCCCTTATGTTATAATTCATAACTACTCCTTGGATTTAAGATCAGAGTAGAACTTATTGCTGAGGTCGGTTAAAATCTTACCTAGCAAGTTCTGGCCCCAGTTAGGAATGTTATTCATCGCATCGTAGGAGTTATAACCAATTCCCCAGATACGATCGTACGGACTAGCTTCTACTAGTTCATACTCATGTAGACTAGCTAGGTATTCAAGTAAATTCTCTGATTGGGAGTACTTGAGATAATTAGCTCTGTACATAATATCGTACTTCACTTCATCCCAGACTTTCTGATCAAAGTCCTTCACTTGTCTACCATACCTCTTACATTCTGATGGATCATCAGTGATCTCTAGAATTTTTGATGCCACTTCCTCATCTTTGAAAGTCATGGCTTTGTCATACATGAACTTCTGCTCACTACAGAAGAACTCATGCCCATCTTCATCTACGATTCTAGTCCTATGGAAATTACTTAGGACTCCTCCGTAGAAGAATTTGTACTTAACGTTAGTTTGATTCATACTTACTACTATTTAGTTTGTTCAGGTTATTCTAATAAAATGAATAAATCCTGAGTAACCAATGGTTAGTCGGTTACTCAGGATTAAGGCTGATCAGGTTCAGGAAACCTCTTTTTATTCTGGATAGCAATGAAGGCTTCTTTTCTTTAGGTAGGATATCATAGATCCTATATACTGCACTTCTCTTCATTACTAGGAAGTTTACTATTCCATCAGGATTCATAGGAAATATCACTACATCCTCAGGTGATACAAAGATCTCTTTTCCATCTAGGAGTTTGTACCTTATACCATCCGAGGATCTAATCTTATCGTATTCTATCCTTACTAGTATATCCTCATCCTCCTTATCTGGAAGGATCTTTACCCAATTGAAGAACCATGAATAGTCATCTGACTCATCAGAGTATGGATCATACATCATGATTCTAGGTGGGTAAGGACTACTATATTCTTTTAGTTTATAAATTTTGCTCATTAGGTAGTAATGTTATGATTCTACCATCTCCTACTTGACATAATACCTGGATTGATGCCATCAACTGCACAAGACACTCTCTGCATATACAAGTCCCAGTACCACTGGACGAATAGGCTAGTGAATGTTCATGCTCAGGGTATCCAGGTTGTGATTCGTAATTATAGAGCTGTAATCCTTGTAGTTCCTTGAAACAGATACAGCAATTATATGTACTCTGGTCATCAACCTTGTAGACTTCTCTTGAGTAGGAGTAGAGAATATGGTTGAAGAATCTGAAGTATTGAGGAGATCTGTATCCAGTTATCAGCAGACTCATCTCATACAGATCAGGAGTAGTCGATCCTTGTAGTCTACCTGAACGAATCCTATAATCTCTTAATCGATCACATAATTCTCTATCTTTCAGATATACTACAGGACCATAGTAAGATCTTAATAGCGACTTGGTAGGTTCGTCTAAGTTTGAAATGTTAATCTCTAGTAATCTTAATTCTTCAGGCAACTCGTTTAATTTAGAAATCAAAGTCTGCATCAAGTTCTGAATTTATAGTTCTTCTTAGATCGTATATAGAGATAGGATCAAATTTCTCAGTAAACTCACTTAATCTTCTAGCGAATATTTGATCATTTGATCCTTTCCATGCTGATCTGTAAATTACTAGTTTATCATCCTCTCTACCATTCGTACAATCCGTTACAATCTTACTAGCCATGTAGATATTACCTGTCTTCAGATGCTTATAGTATCCTCTGACACTAAATTGTACATCCGCAGTCTTCATTCTGATTGACTTTATAAATTAACCAAGTCATCATCTCAATCCATAAGGTCATGAATTCACGTACAGTATTGTTATCAATATCTACTAGCATGAATTTGTCCATGATCACTTCGTAGTACCCTTCTATACAGTATGATACAATCTCCTGATACATATAGTTCAGGACTGATAATCTTGACTCGTTATCTATGCATCTAGCTGTACTAGTCTCACAACTACAGGTTGGATCAAGTCCTTCTTTTAGAAGTTGATCATTTATGTATTTAATGATAGGACATGCATAACCTATCGTTCTATTATCATATCTACCTTGTAAGGATCCAGGTAAAGCCAACAATCTCATCACATTTTTCATGAGAGGTTGATAGGCCATTTTGATCTCTATATTGGTAGGGTCGTTCATGAAGTCACAAATGGTGACTACATTTGAACACTCAGACGAGACGCATCCCATATAAATATTTCTTAAACATTATTGAAATATGATTCCTAAGGAACTTCATCCTATTCTTATTCAGTAAGAATACGAATACAATGAATCCAAATTTAGTATCCCATAAGTACTGATTAGTATAGTCCAGAAAGTCATCATTCTCACTAGCGATCTTCAACTTATCATACCTAGTCACTTTGTTCCAATCTATCAGATCGTACTTCCTAGTAACTAATGCAAGTATAGCTAATTGGTTTGATGATAACTTCAGTCTACTTATCAGATACTCATTGGGATTACTGAGTAGTATACTCAGTGTATCGTAGTAGGTCAGAACTTTATCATGCTCTGCATAATAATCCTCCACCAGTTCAATAGCACTATTATTATTCACTATTATCTGCAGAAGATCTCTTCTAGGACTTTCTAAGTCGATCTTATTGACATACTTAGTAAATCCCAGCAGTGACAATAACGTAGCTGACTCCTTCGTTACATATTCTGAGTACTTATCAAGAGAAATCCCCATGGATTTCTTCAGCTTTAGATCATCGATGAGTGAGGACCAGGTTCTTGTATATCCTTCTGGTACATCTGATTCACTCATCTTTAGAAGTTTAGTCAGTAAGTCAGATATAGTACTGGCTTTTAACGACTTCTTCTTTAGTAGTATAATCTTATCCATTACATGATTTCGTTAAGGACTCCTCTTTGAGTACTAGACAGTCACCGTCCACGTACACATCTGGAATCTCTTTTAATATCACTACGAGCTTTATCTCTCGATTCTCATTCACTAGTGCTTTTACTGCACTAATAGTGAATTCACTGAGACATGCTCTCTTCACTCTTCTCAGTAACATGGTAGGGATTCTACTAAATGTAACTCTACTCCCTATAATTACTGATGCATCTAATTCTAACATATTACCTAGGATTGGCTAGTCTGTCAGCCATTTCATTAAACTTATCCCCTGCATGACCTTTGATCCAAGTAAACTTGGCAGTTATATTATTATCACGCAGTTGTTCCATAATATCATCCTTAATCTTCTGGATGTAAGGTTTGTTGATCCTCCATCTACCATTAAGCCATTCACTGACTCCCTGATAGTCTGCTAGTACCTCAACTGAATTTCCAGATAGAACTGAGTTGAACCTAGCGATTCCAAGTAGGACTGCTAACATCTCCATAGTAGGATTTGATACGTCGTCAGTCCCATACTGTTCTTTAAACTTGAGCCTATCGACTTGCATAGACTCTGTATTAAGTACTATATCAGATTCAACTAGTACAACTCCAATTCCAAGTCTGTTCGATGCTCCAACACCTTTCAAGTGTGATCCATCTGTATATAATTTATAATATCTCATAAATTTTGATTCATTTGATTCACAAGTAAGGCGATCAACCTTTCTTGGACGTGGATTTCTAAAAAGAAAATAGAGGGCTAGCAGCCCTCTATTAAATCCTAATAGAACTCTTCTCCATTAGAATGATCATAACTTAAGAAATATGGGAGTGAAATCCCTGCATTCCTATAGATTAAAGATCTAAGATTTATGAATACTATAGGATCTTCTAGTAACATGTATAACTCGACGATCTGAGATTTCAGATTCGTGGATGAGAATCCGAGTTGATGCTCTAGAGATATAGTAAACAAAGTGAATATTAGATCTACGAGATGAGATCTATCCTTAGGAGGATTAGATATAACTTGTGATATGTTATAAACCTCCTTCAGCAGATTCACGTACTCAAACGGGATTATAATCACCGATCCAGTTAGTAAATTCATAATGTCCAGAGAATTACTATCTGGACTCATCCTTATGATCACATTAGATCCGATCACCTTATACTGCTCCCAGTCGAGTACTTTCTCAAAGATCCTCGATTTACTAGAAGAATTGGACGCTATAGTAGCCAATGACGTAGATAAGGATGAGATGTATAGATCATCATCTTTCATACCTAAACTTTGAATTTCTGATTGTACTTCTCTAATATCATATCCGATACTAAAGAGATTAGATTGCTCCCTGAGTATATCACTGAGTTATCTGTGAACTTCACTCCACTATCATCGCATAAGGACGAGGTAGTGATGTACTCATTGTACTTAGACAAATCATCAGGTGACTTAAATGATATTGATAAGATATCCGAGGGAGCGTTCGTGTACTTATCCCTACCTTTATAGTAGATGACATTGAATACCTCTACATCCAGTACCTGACTGAGGAGATCTTTTAGAACTCTCTCAGCTTTTATCTCAGGAGGTAAATTCTCAAGATTATTCATAGTGTCATAGAGTTTTATAATGTTATAGATATCAGATATCTCTCGTCTATATGATCTAGACAGATTCCATCTTGACTTCATCTTGTAAGGTCCACAGTACCAAACGTGAGCTGCAGTATCTAGATCATATGTAGGATTGTACTTATCCATGATAAGAAAGAACATCTCTTCTGATTTCTTTCTATCAAATCTATCTGAATAAGTGTAGTTTGTTCCTTCAGTGGCATTGATATGTCTTACCATAGACTTCATTATCTGAAGACATCCTGAAGCTCCTGAAGTTTCATTCACTATCGAATCGTTGAATCTCGATTCATGATACATAATAGACATGACTAGTCGTTTCTTTCTTAGAGAGTCCTCTAACTTAGTCATGTAATCCTCGATTGATTCTAATTTATGGAATTCTGTATGTTTTGATTCAGTGAATGACTTTCCATCAACTAGTAGCATAGCCATTAGTGATAGGATAATCATTAATGATTTTCTCATTATATCTCGTTTTAGTTAAACATAAAGTTCTACTATAGGAGATGATAATAATTTTGTAGAATTTATCATTTCAGCTAGTATTGATCGATGACAATGAGTTCGATCCTTACAATAGCATAGTAGAACTGCTCCTTTACTATTGGATTCATCCACTAAGGATTTTATCCTACCAAGGAGTCTTAGTACATCAAGGTTCTTCTGCTCCTCTATGTATCTATCTATGTAACTCTCAAATGGAAGATTATTGTATTTGGAGTCACAGAATAATTCATAACTGGGAGAAAGCTCCTTGAAGTGAATCCTAGTGTTCTCATACTTCTCCACTAAGGGATTCATGAATCTACAAATGAAGACTGGAAGATATCCAGATCTAATATAGCACTCTAAATTAGTCTTAGATATCCTCCCAGTCTTTATATCTAGATCGATCATTACTTCAGAAGATCTTCTTTTATCTTCCCCAAAGTTCTCGATACTACATCGAACATCTTTCTGGACGATTCATCCTGAATGGCAATATCATCCTCTGATAGATCTTTGTAGTATACTTCCTTCTGAGATATCTTAGATAAAATAGTGTCTCGAACTTCTATTATAGTCTGATCCTTTATGACATCACATAGCCTAGGAGTGAATAGAACTGAGAATCCTTCAGGAGTACATCCCTCTTTTATAGCTGACTCCCTGCATTCATCGATCAACTCCATAAGATTACTAGAAGTTCTTGAGAAGTTCGATTCATATAGAGGACCTCTAGTAGCCACCGCTACTAGAGCTTGAATCAACTCATCCTTCTCGGACTTTGACTCTACATAGTCTATAACAAATTCATAGATCGTGATGGGAGTAGCAGCATCCTTCTGTTCAGGTTCCTGAATTTCTCCTACTACTTCCATCGAGTTTACTTCATCATTTCTTAAATCCTTTTTCATACTTGTTAGTTTTATTAAATTTTCTACTCATTTTATCCCACTCTGATGTAAATGGATTATCTTTTTTCTTTTGAGTAGTGAATGTTCTCTGAGATGATTGAGCTGAGATACCAAACTTCTCTTGAGCTTGGACAAATTTAGATGGTAACTGAGATAATCTTTTTATCAGCTGTACGTTGGATGATATCATAGCCACCATAGTAGCTGAATCTAGTGTATATACTAGATCCTCATCCTTCAATAGTTCCTGATAACCATTATCCACTAGATACTCATTGAGTAATACTAGGCACTTGAATAGGTCAGGAGATTTTATAAGTACTGACAGATCTCTGAGGTAAAGATTGTACTCACCTAAATCATTATCTCTAGTTATGTCGATAATCATTGCACTGCCATAACTATTAATCCAGCCACTCCGACTCCTATCCCTATACCTCCTATAGTCCAAGCTAGTCTCTTTTGTCTCAAAGCTTTCTTTTGAGTCTCGGATATCACAAGCAACTGTTCCTTGTAAATTCTTTGATAGTAATCTGCTTGGACTTGATACCTATTTATCATGGTATCCTGCTTGATTATTTGCAGGGAGAATTCTGATAACTTCTTATCCTTTAATTCTAGGATTGAGTTCAGACTCTTAATCTCCATCTTAAATAACTCCCTTTCTACTAGGGACTTATTTATTATTCCCAACTGAGGAATAGTAATTCCTACTAGCGTATCACCTTCTATGATTAATTTCTTAGGATATGGTTCCTGAGAAATTGCATAGAAAGGAACCACTAGTAGGAATAATAAGTTAATTAGGACTTTCATTTGATTCATCCTCGTCGGACTCGTAGTACGGATAAGGATCTAGGTCTTTAGGCACCATGTATTCTGATGACTGGACTACTCCAGTATCGTCAGGCACTAAGAGGATCACCTCATCCTTGTACCCCATGTAATCCTGAGATTCAGGCCAAGGAACCCATCTGTACTCATCACGAGTTTCTGCAGTGGATTCCATACCATTAGCTCTCAGTACCTCCCATGGTATGAACATATAACCTTCATAATCCTTGGGATAGTCAAGACAATCCAATAAGTCGTCATCTGTCACTAGACACATTTCGACTCTTCCGTAATACGTTTCCATTTTAATTTAATTCACTAAGTTTGTTCTTCAAGAACTGTATAGCCTCATCAGCTGGCAGATCTTGCACTCTATTTATTTCTTTATAGTACGAATCCTTTAAGGAATCATACTCTTTGACTCTACTATTTAACATAGAGTCTAGCATCATCACTCTTCCTTCCGAGAGTTTTACCTCATCACGAAGTTTGAGTATATAGGTATTCTGATAGGTTATAGAATCCAGAAGGGATTCTATCCTATCCTCATACTGTAATATCCTTTTGTTACTAACGTAATTGGATATCAAGTAAACTAAAAGTACCACTAGTAGTACTGATAATATTACTAGTGATACTTTCTTAATTAAATCCTGGTTTATTGCCACTTTAGTTATCGTTAATTAGAATTCCTATTTTCAATGAAGCAGTAACCAGTCTTCCGTCAGGGAGAGATATCTCTTTATAAGAGTAATTAGAGAACTTACTCATTACGAACATCTTGACTACTCCGAAATCGTCAGATGATAGTCCGATATAGTTCAGATCCCAGGAGTACTTACCTTGATCAAACTCTCCTAATAATGACGATAATCTAGTTATCCTGATAGAGTAAGATTTACTCATCTCTGGAGACTCTGAATTCATGAGATCCGATTTCAGTTTCTTCATGAACTCCATAGCTTCAGATTCAGTACTCAAAGAGAGTCGATCAGCTAGATCAACTGGATACTGAGATGGATCCTCTGATGATACAAACGATATCTGCTTATCCTTCATCTGATCATAATAAGATACTATCTCTACTACTTTTCCTGAGTATCCTTTAGTAGATAATGACTTTATCAGATGCTCCATAGTACTAAACTTAGTACTATTTCCTAGAGATATAAATACCCCTACTGAATCAGACGAATTCTTAGGATCATATACTACGTAGTATTTCTTCTTAGGTCCGTAGAATTCAGATACTGATTCGTTTAATTCTGATATCTTTACCATCCTCCTCTTCTCCGATTCTCATTACAGTTCTTGACTTTCATGTACTTGAAGTTCTTCTGATCCTGAGGGTATCCATAATTGAATCCATAGATCGTATAACTCTTCATCTTGGACATGGCTATCTCCCAATCACCTAGGCTATCTTCAAAGTCAGATATTACTACTATGATGGTATCATCTGAGAATTTCTCCTTAGCATAGATGAATGACTTAGCCAGACAAGTGCCACCTCCACAGCTGATCTTAGGAGTACTCTTCTTCGTATTGAGATCTTTGTACAACTCACAGAAACTGGTATCCCAAGTCAGAATACTGTACTTAAGATTCGAGTTGATAGTTCTCATCTTCCTCCTGATGGTGTTGATCACTCTATCAACTAGGGAGGTATCCATACTTCCTGATACATCGATGATGAACAAGATCGTAGGATCGAAGTCACTAGTAATCTTCATGGTATAAGATGGAGAGATCACATCAGTGATTATCCTTCTATTATACTTGTACGTAAGATTCCTAGAATAACTTCTTTTGATCACCTTCTTCCTGAAGGATCTAACTACTTCCTCCAGTCCTATGTCGATAGGATCAAGATCCTTTACGAAAGACCTAGTAGAAGTGGATCTCCCAGTTCCTCTTCCAGATCCACCTTTGGAGTACACTTCTCCTACATGGACTTTCTCTCTAGAGTCAGATCCATGATCAGATTTTCTTCCTTTAGTTTCTCCATCAGATCCATCAGAAGTCCCTCCTTCTTCACCTGATATATCAGACACTGCTTTCGAGATATCTTCTGGATCCTCAAGCATATTCTTGAGCTCCTCGTACCTCTTATTGACGTACTCCTGATCATTCAGAAGTTCAGCCTGTTCGTCAGTTATCGATTCAGGAGATTCATCAGATTCAGGTCCATCATTAGATTCGGAGTCAGATCCTTCTTCACCTGAAGATTTACCTTGTCCGTTGTACTTCTCAAAAGATCCTCCACTGCCGCTAGGCGAACCATCAGGATCTGATGGGTCGAATGATCCACCTGAATCACCTGAGGATCCTTGCTGAGATCCTGATGAGTTATCAGACTTATCACCTGATTGAGATCCTCCTTGAGATCCATCAGAACTCTCAGATCCACTAGTTTGTCCTGGTGAATTTGATGGTTGTCCTGACTGACCTCCAGGTTGAGATCCATCAGAGGATTGTTCTTGTCCTCCAGTAGATCCTTGTTGACCTTGTCCTTGTTGATCTCCTGACCCATCCTGAGGATCTCCTGATTGTCCTCCACTGCCGGACTGTGACTGTTGCTGACCTGACGAGGACTGCTGACCCTGTTGACCTTGAGAATTTCCAGATCCCCATCGATCAGTTGAGTCTTTACTATATCCTTGTCCTGATTGCTGACCTTGTTGTCCCTGCTGACCAGATTGGGATTGATTACCTTGTCCTTGTTGAGGATTACCTATACCATACTTCAGTAGCATGATATACTTTACAAACTTATCAAGATTCAGCATGATAAGCTCCAGATAGTCAGGATATGTCAGTTCATTAGGGAATCCCCATCTAGCACTGGGATGACAGAACTTGGTCATGACATCCATACGACTGAGACCTCCGTAAGTTTCAAATACAGATTTCTCAATAATCGCTATATCCTTTCTATCAAGAATCTTAGAGTTTATCTCACAGTCCATAGCAATATTATGGATCATGTGATTGATCATAGGATCGTCCCGAACTTGAATTAATAACTTATCTCCAAAGTCGATACCACAGTTCTTATTAACTAGAGCCACGATATCATCGAATCTATCGTTTATGATTCGTAGGAGAGAGTCAGATAAATACTCAAGTCCGTCCAGATGCCCTAGATAGATATGTCCATACTCATGAACTTCTAACCTATCCTCAGCATCTTTACTATTCAGCTCTGAATAAACTACCTCGTACTTATGTTCACCTTTATAACAGTAGGCTACCTGTCCTTTGGTAGTATCCTTTCCTAACTTGGTCCTGGTGGATACAATTTTTCCACCATAGATCAAGTTCATTGAGTCACGAATATCCTTCATACTCTATTAGTCCTCCAAGAATTTCTCCCTGGACTCAATTCCCTTCACTTCCTGAAGATCTCCCCAGATACGATCAGGATTATTCTTCATAAGATCCTGAATGATCGACTTGATCTTGAAGGTCTGCTTACTGAGAGTAAGATGACACTTCTTCACAGCATCCTTCAGTTTATTCTCGTAAGAATCGGGAGTCTTCTTGATAGGTTCTTCAATAAGACGTAAGATTGCTACGATATTATTGAAGTTGATGATCCTCTGATTGATATTCTCTGGAGTGATAGTGTTAATGTCGTTGGACTTCCTCACTGCTACCAGAAGGAGATTAGTGATACTCTCAATGAGAGAATCCTCCAACTGGTTATTCTTGGACTTGTCAGAGTTCATTGCTCTCATGACATTCTCGAGTTTCACCAGATCATCACTAGTAGGTTCAGCTCCTACCAATTGTCCAGATTCATCTACGTACTTTCCGAGGACCTCCATCAGAGGTTTCTTGAATCGATTGTTATTCGACCTCAGTTTCTTCTCGAAATCAGTTACAGCCTGAGTAACATTCGTCTGGAATCTATCATACAGAGATTTCTTCTGCACTTCATCCCCAGATCCTTTCTTGGCTAGGGACATACCTACTCCTACCAAACCCAAAGTTATGAGTTTGAAGCAGTGAGATCTCATCCCCTCCAATCCATACTGAAGATACATAGAGATACAACACTCCCTATAATAGTTCAGTGATCGATACGATACAAATCCAGGGAGTTCAGAATTCTCTACATCCTGATAGATGTCTTTCAGTTCAGTTACTGAGAGGTCGAGTTCCTTGGTTTTGCTGAGTTGATCAACGAACTCAAAGATACTATTCTCAATGATAGCTTTTATACTCTGAGTCTGACCTTCATCGAGTTGAGCATTCAATCCATCAGGATTAGGTTTACTCAGCTCCTTCAGCTTATCAAACTTGGAATCAGATCCAGGTTGATACTTACTCATGAATGATCTCAAGTCAACTTCACTAGGAGTAATGTTGAAGATGCAGAATCGGTTCATGAGAGGTGGGATCAGGTTAAAGTTGCTCGAAAGATTCGAAGCATAGTTACCTGCAGCTACTACGAGAGTATCATCAGGAAGTTTCTCATCTCCTACTCTTCTCTCAAAGATAAGATGAAGGAGTGCTCCCTGTACATACTCAGAAGCTGTCGTTATCTCGTCAAGGAAAAGAAGAATTTTCTTCCCTTCATTATGATGACGTTTTAACTCTGCAAACCACTTAGGGATAAGTCGAGTTGCAGTATGATCTTCTCGCCCTTCGTTTACGTCATAACCTAGAATTTCTTCAGGTGACGACTGAGACCCTCGAAGTAGGATCATCTGGTAACCCATAATATTGCAGTACCACTCCACTGAAGTGGTCTTGCCAGTTCCTGGGTTACCCATGAATAGAAAGGGCACTTTTGATAAATTGCTCACTTGGAGCGCACGAAAAATTAATGAATTGATGTCTTCTACCATCGTTTAGTTTGTTAAATAATTTGAGTTAATTACTTCTGTGGATTTTCATCCAAGGTTAAGGTTTTCAGGCTTGATCCGAGGTGGAACTTCCGTTCTATCTCCCTCAAATGTCGTTTAGGTATATCATTGAACTTAGTAGTCATATAATTCATGAGTAAGTTATAACATAGTTCATGAGGAGTCACTAGTTCATTCAAGTACTGATACTTTATATCTCCATTAGATACGATTGGTTCATATCTCATCTCAGGATTCCATCCATAAGCTGAGATAGCACCTTTCATATCATAGAACTTATTCCATGCATCATTTAATGGATGGCTCCAGATTCTTAGAAGCTTCACTATCTCATTGACCTGAGAACTCCTGAATCCAGATGGTACGTCTGATGTAGAGTAGATCACCATCCTTGCTCCTGCAGGACGTTTGATCATATACCTAGGATTCACATAGGATTCACTACCTGTCGATATCTTCACTCTGTAGTATATTCCCAAATCGTTATCCATGAATCTAATACTAGATACACACCTACTCAAATCCACCCAAGCTTTTCTAGAACTAAACCTCACTAGAGGTCTATCCCAAATAAACTTATCAATTACAAGATCGTCGTTTTGTCTTATAACCATTATTTTATTCTAATTAGTTTCATTCAGAATTAAGGCTTCAAACGGTTATGGTAATAATCAAAAAAAAGAAAGTAGAAGGAGAACTCTCCTTCTACTTAGTCGTCTCTACTGACGACTTAACTCTTGCTAATTCTGCTGACAACTTCTTGTAGTCATTAGAGAATGACTTCCAAGAGTCACCGAATAACATAATAAGATCTGCCAACTTTAGGAAGAATCTTATGCTGAAGTTTACTTTGCACTTCTCGAATATGTCATAAATTAGCATATCATGAATTTCTTCATTGAATACCTTTAACAATTGTTGTTTAGCATTGGTATTCAATCGCTTATCCTTATTTATAAAGTTTTCTACGATAGACAAGTTCTTGATAAGAATATCTTCTCTAGTAAGAGTGACACTCATCAGATGAACTCTATCCAGAACTGCTTTCATGTGATCTGATAACTCGTTATAATCCTGCCTATCGAAAGACTCGTTAGTGATCATGATGAGAAAACTATCAAACGAGAATGAATCTACTCGTCCTCTGGTACCGTAAGATACCAATCTCGACTTATAATCATTCTTATCCTTAGTGTTATTCAGAGCAGCTTTGAGCAAGTTCAAAGATTCACTATTGTAGAATACGTCACAGTCATCAAGTACTAGAATATTTCTCTTTTCAGTAGTTTCCTTCAGAACTTTGTACAAAGTCACTGGAGAGATCTTACCTGAATAAGTCTCATAACCATAGATCTTACCTGCTTCCTGAAGATCCTCTAACCATCTCATGATGTTATAAGTCTTTCCAGTACCAGGTTGACCATTTACGATTATTCCATTACAGAAACACTCCTTGTAATTCGATGCCGATTTCTTTATGATGTTTTCGAATTCCTCTAACTTGGAATCTATATCAATCAAAGATGATCTTTGAAGATCCGTGAGAAGAGGAAATTCTACTTCAGTTCTACTGAACTTATAAGGATCGTCAGCAGAAAGAAATTCAGTTTTTATCTGAGTCTGATTCGTTTTTGAGGTCAGACTCCCCCTCACTTCCAAGTTTGTCATTGTTTTCAGAATTCTTTAGTTTGTCTAGAATCTGAAAGGCAGTATTGACATCCTTGACTATCTTGAATGCTGTATCAGGAGATAATCCCTCCAGCATTGTTTCTCCATTTAGTACAAAATTCCAGGAGAGATTCGATCCTTTCTTTACTGGGACTAGTATGCAGGAATCTAGAATAGTCACTGCAGCTGATCCTGAGTAGATCTTCTTCCTCTTAGTAAATAAGTTCTTACTCCTCATATGGACTGAGGAAAGACTCTGTTTGCATTTGTACTGATAACCTGATGAATCCACTAACTTATCAAAAAATCTCAGGATAATGAACTTCTCTTCAAAAGTTAAGTTATCCATGAATTTTGTGATGACCTCATAAGCATCTAGTGGAGAGATAGTACTGGAAGTATAATCATACTTATCAAACTTCTTCGTCTCCATAAATTCTTATTAATCAAATAAGTTATAGAATTCACCTCCAGGAATAGTTACAGGTTCATCTCGTACTGAAGAATCCATGAGAAGTTGATTCTGACATTTTTTATCAGATTTAATCTCAATCTTCTTCATATCTTCAGACTTAATTGACTCCTGACTATTCTCAGAGTTCACAGTTGAATTGACTCCTTCATCTTCTATTGGCTGAGGAGTTCCTATGTAAGTGTAGCTACCTGAACGACTTTCATCCTTCACTACCTGAGGTTCAGGTGGAGTTTGATGAATTATCTCTTCAGGTAGTACAACATTACTCTTATTCTTACTACCTTTTGGACGTGCCATAATATTTAAATTTTACTTACTTGAGGAGAAATTCTTCTCATCATACAACCAATAGCCTAAAACGTTATACATAAATGTTAATACTAAATTGTCAGTTTAATATCAAGGTTCTACCTTGCTCCATATTTCTACAGAGATCAGACTATATCATGATCTCATTACTGAGATCCCCACCACTTCCAGAGTCATTATTGACTTACTCTGTACTTCCTTACGGAATAGTCGTTGGACTTTTCTGAGTTTATTCAGACTTAGCTGCTGATTATCTTTTAAGACGTAAAGTCCCAGTCAGATTTTCCAGCAATTCAATGGGATTAGACATGCATCACTGCATGAATGTACTATATTACTAATACTCGGCCATTTCAGGTATGATGACGAAATCTCCTTTATAATATTTATCTACTACGTCAAGTACACTCTTGTAGTACTTCTTAAGAAGAGCGGCTCCTCCTCCTACGAATAGTAGATTATCCATATTGTCAATTACCTTGGAGAAATCTTTCTCAAGGAGTTCAAGTACTCCTTTCAAATATTCTTGTATAAATACGTCAATTTTTCCTCTGTAATCGTAGCTTGCACCTCGATGAACTAAGACTCCTGTTTCCAGAATCTCCTTAGCGTGCTGAAGTGAGATACGAATACCAGTTTCATTTCTAATAGCATCCATCAGATTCAATGCTACCCTAGCTACGCCCTCACCAATGAACCCTTTTATGGTTTGACCTGAAGTCACTCCACCAATGCACTGATAGACGTCGATAGTATTGAATCCAATATCGATACCTAGGAAGTTCTTAACTTTAGTATCATTATACTGAGTCGGATCACCTGGATTACGATTGTAATGATCATAGGCAATCTTCGATCCTACACCCTGAGGTATAAGGACGAAAGCTTCAATAGGCTTCGTCAGCTGAGCTGATACGTAGTTAAGATAATCAGCGGACTTTTCGATCATAGCGACTGAAAGTCCCAGAATAATCCTATCATAATCCACTCCATACTTATTCATGAGGAATGCGAGAATGATAGGAGATGCCTCTTTCAATCCCTCATAAGAGGTGAGATCTAGAAGCTGATCGTTCGGCAGCTTTAATGCTGTATCGAACAAGTAATAAGTTTGACTGTTGAACTCGAACGCATTGGCATCCTTAATGATACTGCTAGTTCCTACCTTCCCTACGGAAGATATGAACTTCTCATACCTACGAACACCCTCTGAGTTCTCGTAACAAACCTTAACGGATCCATAACCAAGATCCACTGCGATCTTCTTCATTAGTAAATCGATTTAGTTTGACTGTTTAATATATCATACTGTTCATGATCTTAATATGAACAGATAAATATCCGCACAATTATTATAAAATTACTTACTTCACTCCAAAGCTACTTCGGATTCATCATTACCGAGTAGCGTATTTTTCACAGATTCATATCCTAATTTCACGGAACTTAATACTGCTAATATACTTACTATAATGCTCACTACTGTTTTTACTGTTTTTATCAGGTCAGTCACTACTGAAACTGCTTTCTCATCTCCTTCCGTAGGAGGAGTCTCTATTCCGAGAGAGTCATACTTAACACTCTCATTACCCGACTCGTCCGTCGATATCAGGAAATTGCATATTGCTTCAGTTACCGTGACTAACGATTTAAAGAAATTTGTTATGTTGTTCATATTGGTACTATTATTATAAAATTGGTTTACTTAATTAAATGAATCTTTTCTATCCTCCAATAGTATAATAATTGTACCGAATATTTATCAGCCTACGTCAGACTGAAAAGCATAACTAATAAACAGTACTAAACTAGTTCTTTCTACTAATTACCAACGATCGTCGTGATCTACATATGGTAATCCTAGATAATCAAAGATTTCAGACTCAGTCCACTCTTCTCCTAGAAGATCTCCGTTCTCAGTCCTAAATCCTGATCCTGTTAATTCCAAATCCATCCTACTAGAGATGGATATAAGTTTTGTCATGAATTCTAGACTGCTAGTATAGAATAATGACTTATAATCAAAGTTATACCCAGCTAGAATTGGCAAGATTCTTAGAGTACTAAGATGACCCACTACTTTCTTGGATAAAATCTCAATGACTGATCTATCAGGTTTCATGGATCCATCCGATGACATATCTGATATACTCAGGTCATAGGGACCGATTTCCTTTAGTCCATTAATAATAGAACTTACAGTACTGCATCGTACTGATCTATCATCATATGCTGGGAGTATAATTAACGGTAGTACTGGTACTCTACCAACACTGTACTTCATAGAGATGTCACCTAATCTATACAGTATGATATCATCAATAGAATCCATAACTTTAGGAAGATCGGTCTTGATCTTCTCTATAAGTCCTTGATCAAGATCACTACGAGTCAGGTAGTCCATCCTTTCCTCAGATGAACTAAAGTGGAGCGCTTTCAATTTATCCACAATTATGATAGCTTCCTTCAGATGCTTACATAACCTCTCCAGTGAACCTATTTCATGATGACATTTTCTGTAAGTGAAATCCCTACAGCTGCAAGTCATTAAATTGAGATCTACTTCATAGTATTTATCTTTCGATCCTTTTATCTCAATAGTTTTCATGACTCCTAGTTTGTTTAATATCAGAAATAAGGCGAAAAAGGGTCAGGAACCCTCTTTTTATCGAGAGCTCCTGACCTAACAAATAAAATATGGTTTAACCGATTTATCACTCCCCTAAAAAGTGACCAATCTTACTACATAGGAATCTTCTGATCCCTAAATTCGAATTTTATCGTCTGTTCTGTATCCCCTACTTTAACTTTCATCGTATTATCATCGAATCCAGTTTTATCTGAGAACCACTTCTTAGACATTATGAGACAGAATTTACTCTGAGCCAGTGCTCTGATCTTGTCCTTGGCGTAGGAATCATAGAGATCATAGAGTTCATTTATCTCATCGTAGGGACTTTTCTCAGAATTGTTAATGAGATTATCAACGTCATTGATAACATCATTCATGTACTCCTGAGATACAGTTAGACTCTTATTCAACTTCACTTTATCTATTACCTCTTCAATTTTTGGTAAAGATGAGAACTTGGAGATCGTGGACTTCAACGTAGGAGCCATGTAGTAATCTCCTGAGTACTCCCTCTCAGATGCAGGAGTGTATCCTCCAGTCTGAGTAATACCCAGAGTCCTCAGGTACTCACTCTCAGGACTATCTACGTAGTTGAATCCAGTACCGAGATAGGCATCAGATTTCTTCAACCATCCCAGGTACTTCTTGTATGCTCTGAACTTCAGAAGGTCAACTTCTAATCCTGCAAGAGTATCCATACGGACTCTCTTGATACGATCACGATTGATGATTGGCATCCTACTGAGATCTACCACTTCCGTAGTCCTCGATTTAGAACTTTCAGCCTCAGAGATAAGTCCTCTCTTAGAGAGTTTCTTACTCATCTCCTCACTAAGATGCATTGGAATCTGATTAATATTCAGAATTCCATCCTTAATGATAGTGAAGTTCCTAAAGATATAGGAATCAATTGAAGTGATGCCATACTCATTCTCAGGAAGTTCCAAAGTCACTGGAATCTTCACCATGAACGATAGGTTAGCTCTATCTTCACTCCATACGAGATTCCTGATAGAAGGACCGAAGTCTGCATCGGGATAGATAACATTGACCTTCTGAGTCTTCTCAACTTCACTGAGGATCTTATCGGCCTTCAGTTTAGTTGATGCATTACTCAGAGCTTCTTTGGTTTCCTCATCCAGTACAATCTTAGCTCTACTTTTGGCTCCAGTTCTCTTATAGGAGAATCTGGGATCACACACTAGAATCTCATTAGTTTCATCCTGAGATAAATCATCCATGAGATCCAGAATACAGTATCCATTAGACTTGGCTTTGTAATTGTAATCTACTCCGTCAGAACATCTCAGGGAAGGATCAAATACTGCATCTAAGATATCAGATTTCAGGGCTTCCAGTCTCTGTTTTCCGAATGCAGCTTCATAGGAATTTATGAATCTGATATCTCCGGAATCCTTCAACAGCTTCTCGAATAAGGTAGTCTGTCCTTTAGAAAGTGCTACCCACATAGCTGCATAAAGTTCAGGAGTTTTCTCTTGACTGATCTGTCCTGCACCGACTCCCTTCATCTTCTGAATATAGAAGAACTTCTTGGTTCCCATAGGAAGATATACTGAAGTCGACCTCTGAGCATCATAGATGTTTACTGACTTCGATTCATCATCGATCTCGATTATAGTCTGAGTATTCATCGTCGACTTGAAGTCACTAATATCCACCTCTACTTTGGGAGTCATGCTATCACTCTTCATAGCTTTCTCGAAAGTAAATTCATAACTCTCAAAGTCCTCAGCATAGATCTTCTGACCTCCTAGGATCTCAGCCATTTGCTGAAGTTTATCAGAATCAGCCCAGTTTCCGTACTCAATAATCGTACATCCTGCTACTCTTCCTGAGAGGTTCTCCACCATCTCTACTACTTCAGTCCAAGGATGGTCATTATTCCCTCCGTCAGACATGAAGATAAAATTGAAGATACTCTTATTCTTCATGAATGCTAGTGACTGAGACGTAGTCACCAACCTAGTTGCCAGTTCTACTGGCTCATAGAAGCTAGTCATCCCCATAGGTCTCAGGAACTTATCAATAGCTTCATTCATCATCTGTAGATCCTTGGCGTTCTTTATGTTTACGAACTCCTTCAGAATACCACACTCCTTAGCTCCGGAGAACCAGATGATGGTAATAGTGTTCCCGTCACCTACTAGATCAGGGAGCTTATTCTTAAGCTGATTCCTGATGAGAGGCAATGTGGAATACATACTTCCACTGACATCGACACAGAAAATGTGATTAACTGAACGCTTAACTTCAACTGTAGAAGTTTTGTCATCAGTCAGTTCAACATTGGCGATAGCTAACGAGCTATCTAAGATTTGCAGTCTCTTCTGATAATTGCAATCCATAATAATTTAGTTTTATTGAGTTATACTCCCGCACTATTACAGGAGCTTTGGTTTAACTACTTACTTCAAAGTTAAGGTTTGTCACCTTCTAGGAGCCTCTTTTTTATAGCTCAAGGATTCTAGCAGTATAAGACGCAATCGATGACTTTCTAGGCGATACAGTCGCTGATGATATAGAATCTATACTCGTAGGAGTAGATCCTCCTATAGACGACTGCCAATTGACGTCATCCGCTGTAATATAGGCATTGAGATCCTTCGTGCCAGTCAATATTTTATAAGAATATATCCCTCTACTATTATCACTTGATCTGCAAGTCCCACTGACAGTGACATCCTCTAGATATTCATATCGTAGGGGAGTACTTCTGAGCCTGATTCGTCCATCACCAGTTATATTGAGATTAATAAAGACCTCAGGGAGTGACTCAGAATTTGTGTTCTGGTTAAAGAATATCCTATTCATATATATATATTACCTTTAGTTGTGATCAGCTTCATTACTGATCACAATTAAGGGGGGGGTCATTAGAAACGCATATTTATGCATAAAAAGACGAATTTAGTCACCCCCCCTCAGTTATGATGGTTGCACTAGAGTAACCAGATTTATAAATTATGAATAAGATTTTCTTTAATCAGAATATGAAGACTGATGTAGTACTTACCGTAGTGAATGGATGGTTAAATCATGTATTCTATGTAGGGTCAGCATTAAATAGGACTATACCTGAGAACTTCATGATGAGTACTACTGTGAGTAATATAGATTTAGGGTATGGGTATCCTGTAGAGTATGACTTGGATGTAAATATTCCCAGTGGAGAACTCGTAAGTAGCATAGCTGTAGGTAAACCTTATGGAGATCTAACTCCAGTAATAAATGAACCTTACGGGTGGGAACCTGAATATGTAAAAATAAGGATTATGGACTACATACCTGAATAAAAGAAAGGAGAAGGCCTAGGCCTTCTCCTTCATTCATCTCTCAACAAACAATCCACATCTACATATTCCATCCTCTCTAAATTCCTTGCACTGACAAATCTCGTCAGGATCTAATGAATCAGGATTATGTATTAAGCAAGGACAGTACGGACGTCCGAACTTCTTTATATTTCTCTTCAATCCTTCAGTTACATACATCTTCACTTCTGGATCATCTGTCATCTTATACTTCTTTGTATCCATTCTAGAAATTAACCTCCACGATTCTATATTCTATATCTTTAGGAAGTATAGATTCAGGTAGGAGTGCCGACTCAATTAGCATGTAGATCGATCTTCCTCCTACTGCATTTAATAGATCCTGAGTGAGATCAAACTCCTTAGTAAATGAGTTCTTAGAGTACTCAGTATAGATATCCATATCGACCTTTACTCTCCTACCAAATCCCTTCAGAATAAAGTTATCTATCTCCCTAAATCGTCCTATCAACTTCTCATACAATCTGCTATCATCATTATCTATAGGAAAGATCTCAGTATAGCTAGTATCAATAGTGAACCTATTGATAGAATCAGTTTGTCTTCTTACCATACTACAAACAAGCGTTTACTAATGGTGTAAATACCTTCTCAATATCCATTTTACTGAATAGTCCTTGGAAGTTACTAGTTATGATCTTACGATCCTTACTCCAAGCAATGGCTGGAATATTGGATTTGAGGTCATAAATATGCAACTGTCCCACCTTACTCAGGAAGAAAATCCTACCTAGTAGGACTCTCTTCTGAGGAGTAGTATAGATGTCAATCCCATAAGTTCTATTATCATAGAAGCTCAAGGTAAGGAAATTATCATGGACATGAAATAGACTCTTCACTGCACTTATCAGGGACTTCAATTTTATAACTTCAGGTAGTCCTGAGTTGGCAAATTCCCCTATATCTCTGAATGGAAGAGCTTGACTATAAAAATAACTTTGATCTAGCTTAGCCATATTATTGTATGTCAATTGATGTAGTTCCAGAACTATCTAAGTTCAGGAGTAATCGTTTGTTATAAAAATTTATATCATCCGAGTGAGTAGAGATCAGAATACAGTGGACATTCATCCTAGATAGAACTTCAGTACAGTAGGAGGTATTCTCAGGATCAAGATGTTTCAGCATCTCGTCCATGACTAATAATCCATTTACTGTAGTAATCTTACTCAAGAAGTTGATATCACATAGAGTCTGCTGACCACTACTTAATGACTGATAGCTCACCCATCGTCCTCTTACGTTGAATTGAACGTCGAGATCAAGGTAGTCCTTATTCCTGAACTTGTAAGGATTTACTACATATCTGAAGTTGTTATCAGAGAACTCCTTAGCAAACTTCTCCATGATCTGCTCATAGATATCTCCAGTAGTGCTAGTGATCTTCATGTACCTCATATAAGAATTCATGAGATCCCTCGCCTTTCTGAGATCTTCTACATGAGACTCCAATTCCAGTTTCTTGGAATTCAATTCATCTTGATCTTTCTTGTACTGGATCCAGAAATTATACTTCTGATTCCAGTAGTTCACCTGATCATTATAATCCTCAGGAAGTGTAGGAACTTCAGGACCTAGAGTACTAAGTAAGGTTGAGTACTGGGACTGAAATTTAGTTAAGTCATCCTGATCTTTCTTTATTGATTCAGAGAAAAATCTTATATTGTTGAGGTCGCTTTGAATCCCTACATTAAGAGTCTTCTCTTTACTTATCTGATCAAGAAGATCCCTCATATCATCAGTAGTTATAGCAGGTAATTCTACTAATCTACTTTCCAGATCAGATTTCTTCTCTACTAACCGATTAACTTCCTCCTGGAGTGAGTTAACTAACGAATTAAGTGAGTCAGATTCGATCTTTGAGTGACAATATGGGCATTCACTGGACTTAGCTAGAGTCAATCTCTGGTATGCGGAGGACCCCTCGGCTATGATTGAAGTTAATTCATTCTGAATCCTAGTTCTCTCATTCATCCTATTGGAATACTCAAAATTCCTCTTAGATAGTGAGTCCAATCTCTGATCAGAGTTGAACTTCTGAACTTTAAGTTCTCCTTCATTCAATCCTGATAACTTCTCTTTATGAGTAGATATGGATTGCTGACAGGATTGTATCATCCCCTCCAATCTAGAGAGTTCTGACTTATTCTGCATATACTTCATATAGTTATCATAAGCCACTTTCAGTGACGATAACTTTGAAGTTATGAAGTTGATATCTTCACTTGGAAGTTCAGATTCACTTGACTCTAATTTCTCAGTCAAGAATTTTATAAGTTCCTCTAATGCCTGATACTTCTGAATCTTCACCTCCACATCAGTACGATGCTGATTATAGAGATTCTTTGCAGTCTCATTATAAGAGTCAATCTTATCTAGTTTGAAGAACTTCGATATGATATGAGATTTCCTATCTGGAGTAAGACTTCCTATGATGGTACTCTGATTAGCATTGAAGAAAAATATGTCCATGTAATCTATAAACGGGAGTTTCAGATGAACATCCTCTTCAAACTGTCTCTTATTATTATAAGATTGAGCTACCCCATCTATAGCCAGTCCCCAATCCTTAGTGCCTCTTTTCAGTGAGAATAATTTCTTCTGATAAAGTAAATCTACCTGAGCAGTACACTCAGATTCATCGAATTTGATGAAATCCTTCATGGATCTGCATTCAGTGAGAGCATAACGAAGTCCTAGCAGTAAGCTTGACTTTCCATTACCATTCTCTCCTAGGATAAGGACTTTATCATTATCATCAAAATCAATCTCAGCCTCAGAGATTGATCTGAAGTTCTTGAGTTTCAACTTTAGGATTCTGAAGTCAAAGTCAACTTCATCGATATCATGAGTTGACGATACCACTTGAGAATGAAGTTCTTGAAGTCCAGCTTTCTCGATAACTCCAGTAATAAGACTATTGATTTCATCCCACTGAGGAATTACAATCTGAGATCTACCATCATCAGTCTTTATGGTGACAGGTTTGTAGATCTTATAGATCCTTCCATCCTCAGTGAATCCTTCTTCAGCTTTTACTCTAGTATACTGAAGTCTGAACAACTCTTCCTCAGGGTCAAGATCGATATGTTCCCAAGTTTTAGTGTCAGTATGAAGTACTACTGCAGTTGACTCTTGTTGGTCAGATACTTTCCCCATTTGAGGGGTACCAATACTAACCAACTTTCCTTTTACTGCTTTTTTGTGAATGTCACCAAAAATTCCCCATCTAAAACGAGTTTCATCTATATCTTGACCTTTGTAGGGACCTCCATCGTAGTTAATAGTAACGTGAGATAGGAAGAAGTCCACTGGAGTCTGAATCCAACTGAGATCAAACTTGGGTTTCCAGTTAGAGAATGCTATAGTGCATCCATTTTCATTCACAATCTTCTCATCTGCATAGAAGAGATTCTTAGGAAGAAGAGCCGTCAGCGTAGTATCTTTTGGGTCCTGAGAACTAGATTTTGAATCAGCATCATGATTCCCCACTATGAGGTAGCCATACTGAAAGTGAGACATTAGTTTATCCAGAAACTCTTTAACAGTATTAATAACATGAGGACGAGCTACACTCTTTTCAAATACGTCTCCTAGAATCGCTATAACTTCACAGTTATGATCCCTACCAGCTTTAATGATCTTATCTGCCAAGAGATAAGCTTGATTCAATCTGGATTCAGGAGTATAGTTATAAAGATTATACGCATGAATATGGATATCAGCTACACATAAGATATTCTTCATATGTACTTAGTTCTGTGAATTAATTCTAGACTGAGGTCATCATGAACTCTGTATATACGACTCTCCACTTCTACTGGAGGATTATAGATAGTAATGCTGAATTCGTGACCTGGAAATTCTCTAACATATCTGGACTTCTCGTACTCAGCAAAGAATTCTTCCTCACTCTTCACTATTATACGATTATCCACTACTTCTTTAAAGTCTATCATAATTCATAGTGATAAAATAAAGCTCACACTCAGTCATACTACCGAATGTGAGCTCTTAGTTAGATACTTGCTATGATTTGATCATAGTTGTCAGCTAGATGCTTCACCGCAGCATACACATGCTTACACATGTGAGATCCTCCTGATGAATTCTTAGTCTTAGCTGTAGGTTCTTGCTGTAGAGCAATACCTAACTCCTGAGAGATCCTACTATTACGGAATAGGTTCTTCCTCTTATTCAACTCCCATGCATACCTAAACTTAAAGTCTGCACAATTGCAGTATACTCTAGCTACATTATCAAAGAATGCTGCTCTATTGAAGTTAGGTTGGATCTCAATAAGGACTCGATAAACTCCTCCACTAGGAGACGACACATTATATGCAAATACAGTGTAGTACATATTTATTGAGGTATTACCTCTCTGGAAGAATTTCTTCACCTTATCCCAGATAGTCTCTTTCCTCACGATGTGATAAACTTTATCTAGGGTAGGGATGAGGTAAGCTGCTCTATCCATTCTGCCTGCATCTATCTGAACTAGGTCATTTAGAGTAAGAGTAGAGAATGTGAGATTTGATAATAACCCTGCCATACTTCACTAGATTATAGATTCTTCATCGCTAGGGACTACTCTATTACTCCTACCATTTCTGGTGATGACCACGTTCCTGATCTTATCAAGAATCCCTATGAATGTAGGAGCTATTTCAGGTGACGATCCGTTCCTGACGTAGCAAGGTTCGTACTCAGTACTAGAGTAGATCTCTCCATTCTTAGCAATGAATTCGGTGACTTCATCAAATGAGAATACATCACCAGATTTAGAATGTATTGTAATCATATTTAACTTCTGTATAATGACGGATCAAGTCTATCTCTAAACTTCATGTAATAACTATCAGAAACTGTCATCCCTGCACTATCTGAGAACATCCTAAACTCCTCTACAGGTGCTAATCCTCCTATCTTATCCAATGTATTCACCATATCTAGCACCTTCTGAAACTTAGGGAACTGAGATATATCGAATGTTGATAATTGAAGATTATACCTCCTAAGATCTTCTACTCCTGAGTAATCTCCTGAGTTCACTATCTGACGAATCACATCATTAGTATCCGATCCCTCCTTCCTAGTCCTCCTCATAGCATTATGAGATGACTCCAGAGAATCATACATGGATTTATAATCATAGAGTGAGATCTTTCCTACTAGATCCTCAGGCATCTTCTGAGATACAGATTCAGCATATGTAAGAATCTTAGGTTCAGCTCCTCTTAAAGGTGCTTTGAAATAATCAACATTCGGAGTTACTAGGTATGACCAATCAGAGTCAGCACTAGTTATAATAGAAGGTTTATCCTGACTATTCAACATATTAGCTAGTACCCATACGATTTGATCTGCTTCGTACCCAGCTTCATATATTGATGGAATCCCATATTTCCAGAGATCTGATTTGATCATGTACTTTGCTTTTCTCTGTACATCATTTCTCAAGACCTCTAGTTCTATCTCCTTCTTCTGTTCATCAGTTAAATCAGGATTATCTAGATCTGCTTCAGTGTAGTATTTCCTATCATCCTTATACTCTCCAGCTAGAACTTGAGATGTATAGTACCCTGATGGTCCGTCCCACATATCCCAACAGATAATAACTTTATCTGCTGTGACTCCATAATCTCTAGCAAACTTATTGATGGATTGTATGAAGGAAGTCAGTACTTTACCTGGAGTGAATATATTATTCTCAGGATCTCTTTTGAAGAATGAGAATGATAGAGAACAGTTTCTTTTTAGTAGCCATGATCCGTCGATGATATTATATCTGTATTTATTTGTGATCATAGCTTAACTATAATAAATAAAGGAGTAGAGGTAATTACCTCTACTCCCAAGTTCTGATCACTCTTAGTGATCAAATGTCTACTGCTTAAAAGGATTAACTGCCGACGGATCAGTAGGGAACGGCATGCTACCACTCTCTACTGGTGCAGCAGCGGGCTGAGCCCATGCAGGTGCTTGAAAACTAGGAGCAGCTGCCTGAGGTTGAGGTGCCTGCTGAGGCTGCTGATACTGAGTCTGTCCAGGTACAGCAAATGGCTGAGCTCCCTGAACAGGAGCTTGATATTGCTGCTGAGGAGCTGCAGTAGGATTAACAGGTACTCCCGAGATGGGGTCGATGTTAGCTGCAGGAGGAGTCTGGAACGGATTAGTGTTCTGACTCTGTACGAACTGCTGATCGGTAGCCATAGTCGTCTGAGGTGCCTGAGGAGGCATCTGCTCAGCCTGCATACGAGCTACCATCGGATCAGCTGACGTAGGAACAGGAGCTCCCTGAACAGCTGCAGTAGCAGTTTGAGTCGTAGCCTGTTGAACTACTCCTACAGGGATGGATGAACTTGCTCCATCATACTTATTAATGAGGTCGATAATCTTGAACTTGAGTTCAGTAAGAACCTCAGGATTATATGCCTTATCCTGATCACCCTGCCAAGTCAAGAACGTACGAACGGGATCCTGGAAGAGCTCCATATCTTCATCCGTAAAATCATACGGTTGAATGGTCTCAATAGGAATATTGGGAGTATGAGTTACTTTCACATCAAATCCCACTCCGTTTACTGCACGATTGATACTAAAGATCAACCATCCAGTACGTCCGTTCTGCTGACGAGTATAAATCTGAGATACGAAGTTTACTCCACCAAACGAAATAGCTTGGTTGTTGATATCGTCGTTAACTGCAGATGCTACACCCTTTGACGTGCAAATGAACAAAGCATTAAAGTTAGACCTCTTCTCTTTATTCTGGACATCATACTGCTTAATACACTTACCCTGAAATAGAGTATAGTTCTTAATGCGAGTAATATCCTTTGCTCCAGGATACGTAGCTAGTTTGTCGTAGAGTCCCCTCAGCTCTGCAAGGAGTCCTCTTTCTGCATCCGTCAATGCAGATACTACACGGCCAGTTTCATCCATGAACATATAAGCCTCGTCAGGAAGAATCTTGTACCAAGTAGTTGCATCAGGTTTCTTAGGATTCTGAAGTTTCACCTCACGAGTATTGAATAAGTATACGTACGGAGAGTACGTAGCAGTGCTCAACATCGGAAGAATCTGGTACTTACCGTAGTTATCTGGGTGAGCCAAATTTACATACTGTAGAGACTTCGAACGATCAAAATCCTTGTTAGTTTTTTGCTTAGCCTGGACTTCCTGAAGACCATTCAGGAAATTGTCCAAATTAAATCCAAATTGCTGTGGCATAATTTGTTTGATTAAGTTTAATTAAAATTGGTTTTTTTTTGTGTACTTTAATGAATCTTTAGTTTTTAATACGATTTACTTCTGATTTGATTGTCTTACTAAAATCTGCTATGATTCTTTTAAGTACGAGTAATATCTCATTGCTTTCTTTTGACTGAGTATATAAAGGAGATTTCTCCACTACAGACTCAAGATCCTGAAGGAATCCACTATGCTCTTTAATGAGAGATTCAAAGTGGAAGTTTCCTAACTTATACTCTTCGTAGATCTTGAATGATGCCTGCATGGTATCAGCCAGTTTGACTATCAGGCCTTCATAAGTACTGATATCTTTACTAGTCTCTATGTCATGGATCAACTCCTCATCATAGACTGATCTCATAAGAGAATCAACAGTATATGCTACTGCTGATCTGATCGACTCATTATGATATTTTATCGAGCGTTGTATATCACCCGCTAGATTTTCATCAAAATCATGAATATAACAACGATATATGAGATCCTTCTTATCTAGTAGATACCCAGTTTCTTCTTTCACAAACTCCCTAATTTTCATACAGATCGCCATCATGTCTATGACGTGATAACCATCCGACTCAGGTTTTATGCAGAAGACTCCTGAATACCTAGTAATATTATTAAGGTTCCTGGATGGATCCTTATACATTACTTTGAAATAGTTTGTCATATTAAAGTTTGTTATTAGAAGAATGGATCAATCAAATGATCAATCCATTCTTTAATTTTATTACATCTAAATTCTTGAAGAGTGTATCATCTATAAAGTCATATCCGATTTGGTATAGTAGATATCCCAACGAAGTCAATGCTCCCTTATGAATACAATCACAATAGAGAGATGGACTTGGATAATAAAGATTCTGCCCATCAAATCTAAACTCGACTTGATCATAGGTATCTTCATTAATGAATCCTACCTCCTCACCTGATAGTTGTATCCTCCTATTTAGTCGTAACTCATAGGATTTGAAAGATACTCCTCGGATACTGAAGTTTACTCTAGTTATAACCTTATTAGACTCCTTGAGTTGTCTTATCCTGTCAGTAGGATAATGTAGATGATTGATAATCACTACTTTCCTATATATGTACGGACAAAGACTCTCATTTGGATTCACTACGATACTACTATCCTTTATAGATTCTGTCATCTCCTCATCCAAGTAAAGAGATTCTACTATAGAATCTAATCCAGAGTATAGTACCATAATTATAACTTCATGATCACTTCATCAGTGAATTTCACCTTATCGAATGACTTTAACTCCTTCAACTTCGAAGATAGGGCTTTCGACCGATCCGAAGCCTCTTTTGTTTTACGGATGTACGATATAGGTTTCTGAAGTATAGACGATACTATCTCAGGATCCAGAGATAACTTCTCAGAGATCTCTTTGTTATCTGCTTTAGGATTCTTGTTGATAATGTAGTCAGCGACCGAAGGGATCGCATCATTGACTTTTATCTCGTACTCTGTGGCTGCGATCTCATCCTTATTCTTCTTGTCGACTAAATTGAGATAATTATTATAACTATAGTCAATCCAATCTCTAAGAGGGATTCTATAAGCATCTGTACCATCTGTTACATTCAGAAGATACACCTTACCACTCTTACATGCTTTTATAGCTTGCTCCTCAATATCATCAATGGAGATAGCTTTGACATTATGGTTCCTGCCTATGAATAGTTTAGGACCATTCTTATCAGTTTCTTCGCGCACGAACAATCTCTCTTGATCCTGTTGAGCATAGAACCATGAAAGGTTGGGAGTGAAAAGTTCAGTATCTCCTTCGATCAACACTCCCTGAGCACCATCCACTGATGTAGCACGAGTTACTTTGTACTTGTAGACTACCTTTCCTTTCCCTGCAGTCCATAATTTATCCAACTCTGATTCTGCATAATCTATATCTAGATTATAGTTGCATTTCAGAAGATTCGGATTATTATTCTTATACGCATCAAACATGGATACTGCGGAGAAACTAGGTACTCTGGTATTTACTCCTAGGCCTAATCCCATCAACGAAAAGACGAGTCCTAAAGGAAGTGGAGTTCCGATAAAAGTTGGTTCAAGATCTCCCATAGGAGACTCCACCATAGGGATCATCTTACTCACCTTATTAAAGATATCCAGATACTTCTGACTAATCTTTGCTTCAGTATATCTAGAAGCTGCAGGAGGAAGTACCATCCCATTAATAAGAGATGCTCCATGATTTCCTTGTCCTTCTAGGATACCAGTTCTCACTAATGCACTGACCACTCCTTCTACGGAAGCTAATCCATGAGGATGAGTCGACGCAATAACATCCGATGCTATCTTGGCAGTCTTTAGGAACTTTGATGCTCCCAATTTCATACAAGAGTGGATAACTCTTCTATATACTGGTTTCAATCCATCTGCCAGATAAGGAAGTTGACGTTGAGTATTAACGTACTGACCAAACTTAAAGTAAGCATCAGATACATAATCTTGAGCTGATATAGTAACATCACTCAATGAAGTCACTGGATCAAGTTTGACGTCAGGATTTATATCTAAATTTTTCTTCTTTACCATATTATTAAAGTTTGTAAGGATTCGTTAATACTCCATGCTTAAGCATGAGATTTTTTCTTTCATTCGTTGATGATAAGATAGCCAACGCTTCTTCATACCCATCAGAAGTAACCTGAATGAGTCTTCTAGTCTTAGGATTAAAGAATGCATCATAGCATTGATCTGGGTTCATTTCACCTACATTATGTTCCAATGAATTCGCTACTTTCATTGCGTTCTCTCATGAACTGCTGAATCTCTCGATCCAGATCAGACTATATCTTCCACTACTTGAGTGGCCTCCCATTTCGACTCGCTTGAGTCTACATGATAGTCGTTGAACGTTCTTATATGTGCAGCACATATAAGCTTCGCTGCTGATTATCTTCATCTTATTAGATGCTGATTTCCCAGCAATTAAAGAGGTTGTAAATACGTATCACTACGTAAGTGGACTAGTATCTAATCCTTTAAATCGTTGAAATGGTTTACTCAGATTCAATCCAGGTATCTTACCTTTCTTGTCAATATCAGATGGATAGAAATACTTTCCATTCTGAAGATAAATTGGTGATTCTGCTACATACAACATCCCCGCATCAATCAGGAACTTCATATGTTTACATATCATTCCTATAAGTAGGGATGCAATAGCACCACCATCGATATCGCTATCAGCTGATATTACGATCTTTCCATATCTAGGATTCGAGATATCGTGATAGATATCCAATCCCAGTCCAATCGCCTGAACGATTGCTTTCATCTCAGCATTATTCAGCATAGCTTCATAATCTAGAGATGTACTGTTGAGAGGTTTGCCCCTGAGCGCCATGATTGCATGAATACGTGAATCCCTACTTTTAAGCATACTGCCCGCAGCACTGCGACCCTCAGTGAGGAACAATTCTGTATCTCCACGTTTTGATTCTGGAGCACTGGCATCTACTACACTCTTCGGTAGTGCACTTCTGGATTTACCTCCACCTTTTGCACTTTTACTGATAAGTTGTTTAACCTTATCAACGGTTGACAACTGAGTTACTGATTCTGCATATGCATTAAGTCGATCAACATGAGTCTGCCATTCTTCAATATTAGACTTCATGATCTTGACCATATCCTTAACTACATCTCCAAAATCAGATGACTTAGCTCCTACTATTGACTTCAACCTCGTCTTAGTCTGGCTATCGAATAATAGCTCCTCTGCCAATACTATCACGAATAATCTCAATCCGTTCAGTACATAGTTATGACTGAGATTAAAGGTCTTCACAAGTGCCTCACGGTAGCAAGCTTCTGCTATCTGAACGTGGTGACCACTAGGAACTACCAATGCATTCACTGATCCAAACGAATCGTGAGTTCCAATATTCTGATCTACCTCAAATGATACGTAGATTCTCACGTTTGGATTCTTATCAGGTTTGGAGGGAACTACAGTTCTCAGGACCTCATACTTATAGGGAGTAAATCTTTCAGGATCTTCCTTTCCATTAACTAGGACTTGTACTTTCCTTTTATTAAATTTCTCCTGAATTAATTGAAAGTACTGAATATTCTTGGAGGGAAGATCGGATTTCACGGACTCAAACAAGGTACTATCAGGTTCAAAGATTACTATAGTACTATATCCTTCAGGAATCTCCTCTTTAAATTTATCTCCATAGAACTTCTTAGCTAACTCCTGAAGTTCTCCTGCTGACTCCTCTACTTTGACTCCCTGATGAAACTCAAGATAGTAGTAGAGGTTCTTCTTACTCCTGGGACCTTTTGACTCCCAAACTTCCTTTACTTTAGGTATGGATTTATCATAGTTATCTTGAGTAATTCTGGACATCACTAGATATCTAGTGCTCAATGCATTACATACGGACGATCCAACACCATTAGTTCCAACTCTATTAGATCCAGTTAATTCGAATTTTGATCCTGCATGAAGGGATCCAGTCGCTAGTTCAGCTTGGGTTATATCAGGTCTATCGTGACTCATAGTGATAGGAAGTCCTCGTCCGTTATCCATCACTAAATGATAACCATTGAAGTTCTGGTGAACGTAGATCTTATCACAAGAAGTCACTGCATAAGATTCATCAAATGCATTATCAATGATCTCTCGGAAAATAACTGAAGGATCCTCTAACCCTCCAATATACATTCCAGGTCGTTTCCTAACGCATTCTGGAAACTCTAGTAGTTTGATCTCAATTTCATTAGTTGTTTCAGTCATAAATAATTATGGTTTTGATTCGAAATAATCATATTTAAAATCCATGTAGTATAGCATTCCAGTAGGTTGACTCATAGAAACTGTAGGTATCAGATCGAGATCAGATCCATTGTCATCTCTCATCTTAAACTTCTCATACTTCGATCTCTCCTCCTCATTATGAAGATAATACCTATACAAGTTCCTAAGGAATTCTGAGGACCTATTGAAGTAGTAGAACTGAAGTCCTAAACTCAGGTGGCTTCTCACTCTTATTGAACTAGGGAATTCATTCTCACCTAGATCCTGAGAAAAACCATTTATAAAGTCATCCAACTTGGATATCAGATAATTTATGATCCCCTGAGTAGCCATGTCTTGGGGAGTATCTTCATACACTTGATAGCTATGGCATCCAGCTATAGATCCACCCATTACTTCCAGTAAAGTGACTTCAGGAGAAATATATATTCCACCATTATTCATCAACCTAGTATGTCCGTGGTATCTACTCAGAATGTCGTTAACTAGATTATAATTGATCCCTGACCTTATTATAATAGAAGGTCCGTAGTAGTCAACTCTAATCCCCAAGCTAGCATCAATCCCTCCTACATAGGAGAAGTCAATGGAAACTGGATTACGACAGATGACCGACTTTATCTTATTGGTTAGGTCCAATTTCAGATCATACTCCTCAGATAAAGATAGTACTGTATCCTTTGGGAATACAGTACTTACTGGGATATCATGTATTATCATATACTCTCCTCATCAGTTTATTTATATTACTCATTAGTACTTCATAGATATCTATATTAGTGGGAGTATCCTCAGGCACATACAGTTGAAATCGTAGAAATCCTGTATGATGTGATCTACTAACCATGAATTCTGCTATTGATCCTATCAAGTTATCACTATACTTGTTGATATCTGTCAATTCAATAAAATATCGGTCTCTAGTAGTTATCTGTATATACCTCCTAGTCAGATGTATATTAGATATCATAGATCCTAACTTACTACCTTTGAGACATTCATTAGTTAATAGAGTCAATCTTATGCATTCTAGCATAGAATACTTATCATCTAGTACTAAATCCCTATGAAAAGAACTAGGATATTCAGTATCCCCACCATTCAATTTTATGAAACTCTTCCCATCGTATATGTACTGACTCCCTGATGAACTCTCACAATAGATACCTCCTATCTCAGGATCAAGTACATCTGATATCTTATGTATAGTTCTAAAGGTGATACTAGTATTCATGGAATGGTCTCAACATATTAACCATCATATTGTACATATACATCTGAGTATGTCTATCTGAATGGTAAACATGGAACTCAGCTACAGAGTCAGTTAGATCCTCGAACAGACGTTTACTAACAGATTTTATGGTCCCTAATGGAACCACTCCTCCAGAATACTCATCGGTACTATGAAGTTCCACTTCCATCCTGTATGGATAGTACCTCATGAATAACCTGGGACTAGAGAATTCTCCAGTTAGTGCATATGCATCTATGCACTCTTCAGTTGAATCTCCAGATTCATTATAAGTTGGTACTGACGATTTAACGTAGGCTACTTTAGTAGCATTAGTTCGATCAGTTAAATTACTTAACGATTCTAAAATTTCCATAGAAATTAGTTTGTTGGATTTACATTACTCACACGTAAGGTCGTTCGGGTAGTATGGCAGCGTTTTTATCGACGAAAGAAAATGAGGCCATATGGCCTCATTTAGTATAATCTTCTCATGACTACAGGAAGATCATTCGAATCATACTGCTTCTTATAGAATAGTACATTATTCCAACTTGGGAATTTAGTTTCTCTAATTGAGTAGTTCCAAACTGAATCCGTCAATCCCTTTAATTCATCTCTAGTTACATGAGATATAGTCTTGAACTTATCAGTCTCATCATAATTCACGACCTTCCACTCAGGTTTCAGATAATCTTCTACTGCCTCCCGTACAGATCGACAATAAAATTTATCATCTAGTATATAACTTTCTATTAGATTCGAATCTAATGAAGGAGTATATATTGATAAGGATGCCTCGATCCATCTAGGAGTGCATTCTACTGACATTATTAACTTATAGAACTTATCTAAATCAGTATCTCTAAGATTCAATGTAAGATTATAGAGATATGAATTGTTCCTTCCAGACATGTAGTTCAGGAATTCAGCGATCTCTGAGGAGGAGTACCCCAGAAGGATACTATTAGGTATATCAGTACACTTATTATCATTACAAAATACTGATGACAATATGGATCTTACCTCCAATTCACTCATAATATCACCCTCCACAATACCATCAATTCTCTATCAGAATTTACTCTTCTCATAATGACATCGTACCCATCTAGCATCTTATATCTCCCTTTGATACGATTCACGAAATCATCGAAACCTCGCTTGTATGTTCCAGAGATCATCCTATTTCTAACACTATTCATGATCTCACTTCCAATAGGAATTAACTTTGTATCTCCATTGCCTAGATCATACTTATCAGACCAGTTCAGAACTTCCCATAGCTCCCTTTCTGTACCATAAGATAAAAATAATCCTAGTAGATCTCCAGCGGATTTATAGTGATAACTAGTCTCCACTGATCTTGCTCCATCTCTCAGAATCAACTGTAAATCGCTATATAGACTATCTTCGATTAATTTTATAGGGATACAATCCAGCTCAGACTTCTCATAATGATATCTTATGACTAGATTTGATCTCTCATCCCATCTATCCTCGAAATGAAGTGATAAAAATACGGGAGAAGGAATCAGATCAGCATCATACCAGATTGAAAAGATATACGGTTCAAATCTATTCACGAGTTCTCTAAAGATAGGTCTTGGTAAGTAGTCGAGGGATAATCCAGGGAGAACTGTTAGTGAGTCTGACCTCATGTCATTCTCGAGTTCTCTTATAGTATTATCTTTATCATTGAATACCAACTTTAGCATACTACCAATTGAATATCGTTGAGTCATAGGGCATTGACATCTTATCCCTAATGAAGTATACATCATGAAATTCATCATCCTTCAGTAGGTCGTAGAAAGTGACTCCTAAAGGAATTTTATCATCCATAAGAGTCATCTCCTCGTCAGAAAACTCTCTTGATCTCATCACTCTTACAGGAAGACTCATTGAGGTGAGGTCTAGTACATCGACAAGTGATCTAGTCACATACCCATGACTAATATTTAATTTAAAATCCAGTGATACTGGATCATGATAACCTAATCGATAAAAATCTAATAACTGAGTAATGCTCAGTTTAATAAATCCATTGGATAGTAAGTGAGTAGATAAGTCACTATCTACAGGACGTGAGTAAATTCCTGCTACTATAGTGGGAGTACTAAATCCTTTCTCATCATAATAATTATTCAGTCTCATTGATACTCTCAGGAATAATACTCTATCCATCAAATCTGGGTCGTAGTATACCATCAATACAGGTGACTTATCAGATGCAAATGATATTACATTATAAGAGTAATGATTCTTCGTAATATAGGACTCCGCTACCTTAATAGTACAGGCATTCTTCATTACTTGATTTGTTGTATAATAAATTAATGGCCCTACCATCTGTGCATCAGTACTACATCCATTAATACTCCTCTATATTTATCCAGATCGTCACTAGAGACAGCATACTGATTCCAGCAATTAGGGAATTCATTGATATCATAATCATTTATCCCTGCACAATTCCAGTAAGCATCACGTTTTAGTGTAAGATATAAATTAAGATTTACTTGTCTTAATACTTTGCAGTTTGGGTACTCATGTGGAGATATATAGGACTCTAACTCTCTCAGTACTGAACCAATGAATCCAGTGGGAGTCTTATCATCAGGATCTAATAGCTTTACTACTTCATCAGAAAGGTCCTGAGAATAAAGTCCTACCCTTACTGGATCAAACCATCCAGATCTTGATGATACTAACAACAAAGTATAATAAGGATCTGGAAGATCATAATCACGAAAGTAAAGTTCTACTGGAACCTCAATAGGATCATGAATCCTATACCAATTCCGATAACATTGTAATAAATTTGGATAAAGATTTTCGGATAATTCTAGTGAGGAATCAATAACTTTATAGAGTTTACTAGGATCCCTTTTTATGCGTCTTGTATATAATAACGTTATATCTTGGTATAAATTACTCATTCAGGATTAAGGTTCTGAAGGTTTCTCTGACTATTAATTCGACACTTAATAAAAGGATTGAGTTTAAGTAGGAGTAAAGTTGGAGGATTAGGTAGTAGAATTATTTGAATGAATACTGATAAATCTGCATGACTTTAGGAGGGAAGCGAGGGATACGTAGTATCGTCAGGAGTCCTATGGACTCCTGAACCGAGCGACGACGTTATTAAGTCGAGCTGAAGAGATAAAGAGAAGATCTGCATAGAGTAGAATTCTAGTGCAGTACTAGTTCTTTATCTATGCAGATCTTAGTAGAGTGATCCTCATACAGTCGAACTTTCCTTCAGGTCAAGTTCTCCTTTCTTCGGATATCTTTCGTTCTCAAATTCTACTACTCTCGTCGGCTTGTCTTGCCTCCTCGGTAGAATTTGTTCACTCCAATTCCTATAGGTGTCTAAATTCTTTCCTAAAGAAAATAATAAGTGTCGCGTACAGCTCCCCCCTAGGAGTTAACTCACTGAATGACAGTCCGTTAGTAATTGTGATTTAGAGGGGTATGAGGATAAAATAATAAGGAGGTGATAATCACCTCCTTATCTTTTCCTATTTGATTCTGTAGTTATTTCAATATTAACTCTCAAGGTTCTCAATCTATCCAGTAATGCCGAGTATGATCTCACTTTATACTCTCCTCTAGGTACAGAATTATATAGATCCTCTAATTTTACCCTATAGTTCATGGGAGATCCTTCGTTAATAGATCTTACCACTCCAGGTAGTACTCCATCCTCATCCAGTTTATAGATTTCTGACTTGTAAGGTTCCTGGACTTTCCCAATGACTCCTTCATCAAGAGTTCTTACAGGAACTTTTCTGGGTTCTGGACTAGACTCCAATGTTAAGTAGGTCACCAGAGCTTCCATGACTCTTGGATTCCAGTCATTACTATAATAAATATTTATGGGGAGACCTTTATGCTGTCTGATCCTAATTCTACTAACAGTTTGAACTAACTGATACATTAGATAAGATCCTGGATTAGTTTTGCACTTGAAAATTTCATTAAAATCATTTACTACACTATTAGGAACGTGGAATTCACCTAAGAATACAATCGAATCATATTCTACGAATTCATTGGTAGCTTTATCTTTCCCTGACTGGTAGTGAATAATATCATAGTGTACTCCCTTTATAAATCCTCTTGACCCCAGTATTGAATCATAGTATCTAGTCAGAGACTTCCTCTCGTTAGTTTTGGATATTAAGAATTCAGATTCATCAGAGTACTCACTATCACTCTTCAAATTTTTCCAAGTTACTATAAGAGTCTTTTGGTTCTCTTTAAGAATTTTCTCTAGCTGATTTACATTAAATTCCAATTCATTAATTAATGATCCCTCAGCTTTGTTCACTGCTCTTTGTCTTCTTTTTAGATGAGTCTCGAATTCAGTGAGAGTTACTGGAGAATTATATTTCCTAGTTCCTTCAGGAAGAGTTCTAATCTCGAATAGTTCAGAGTCCTTGAATGTAAGGTCACCAGTTCCATCGAATAGAAGAAGCTGACAGTCTATACTATTTTCTTTGGATAATGAGTTGAGGAATCCTATTCCCACCTTTCTGGACGGATTAGAATTCTCTCTATCCCTATCCTCATTGCTTTTACTTAGATACTCAGTCTGTAGTTCTGACCATAGGTTCTGAAATCTATCATAGATAGATCCCATTTCATTATCTAACCTAACTTGCTCAAGTGTCCTAGTGTCAGTAATATTCTCTTTTGAACTGAACATCTTAGGCAGTTCTTTATTATTAGCTGCAGTATAAGTTCCTACGAATTGACGGTATGAATTTGGGACTCGATACGAAGTTTCCAATGATGTAGTCATGAGTGTAGGTAAACTCATCCTGATATTCTCAGGAAGATAGCTTTCTATACTAGGGTCGTTCCTAAGAGCGTATGATAAAAGATCATTCCTAGTGACTTCTATCAGTCTAGCTCCTGTGGTAGGAAGCTCGTCGATTATTATGAATCTTCTTGGCTTCTCAAGAGTAACTTTGATCCCTTCTTCTTTTATCTTATCCCTCATAGCTCTCATATAATTACTCTTATTCAAGCTATCATAGGTTATAGAGTTGAATGATGCACTAGTTAAGAGATCTGGATCTTCATTCATTAATTTATAATGAGTACAAATTAGAATCTTTTTATCAGCTAGTGCTTCAGGATTGTTCCTCCAGAGATTGTTGTCAGTTCCTTCAGATCTATAGTCAGAATGCAGTACTATTATATCATCTAACTTTAGTATGTCAGGATCGTTGAATTCATCAACTAACCCTTTGCAGTGTTGATACATATCGTTGCATTCCTCAATTGTTGCAGCTGAGTAAAGTATCCCAGTACTAAAGTTCTCTCTAATAATTTGTCTAATGGCAGTAGTTTTTCCACTACCACATCCAGGTGCTACTACATAGGCTCCTGGCTTATTAGGTATGGTAATTGAGCCATTCAAGAATTGTAACTTCATTCCTAAATCACCAATCCTTGTGTAGTATATATTAGTCATATTATGGTGTTTATTAAATTTCTCACATTACTAAGGGCCTCCACCTCCTACAACCCTCTTTTAGTAAATAAAATAAAGAGGAGGCGTACGCCTCCTCTCTTCTACTTTTTACTATTCTGATAATCATCCATTATCTTAATCAAATTACTATTTATCATCCTATTCATCACTACCCTAGATAACTCTGGGATGACATCAAGAACCTTTTGACTAATACTGGACATAAGAGTTATATTATACTCTATCTTTCTAATACTGAACTCAGGTTCATCATGGACCATCACTGCACTTAGATGACCCTCTCCTATATGTAGTAGATTTATAACTCCAGTATAAACATCGTCATCCTTGTAGATTATCAGACAGTCCATTGGTATTAAGGTCCTGGGATCTATCCCTTTATACTCGTAGGGTGGCAACTTCACTGCCCTAGTTTCTCGGATATTAACTTTGTAAGGGAACATGGATTTATTCTCCTCATATAACTTTAGAGTTCTATCTCTATTCGCTATAGTATTGAATATTAAATCCTCTTCAGTTATGATCTCCATGAGGATAATCTGCTAACCTGGATCTTATTATCTACTAACTCCTCCCTTAGGTATTCCATAAGATCCTCATAGATCCCCAATCCCCTCAGATCATTCTCTGACATATTAGATTCCAGGGATATATCGTAAGTAACCAATCCTCCAGATGCAAATTTAGTCACCTCTTTCACCTGTTTAATGGGATCTACCTGAATTCTCCATGAATTCTCCTCCTCAGTCACATACTGACTAATCCCTAATAAATCAGCTAGTTCTTTACTGGGTCTTTCTTCTACCTTGACAATAGTATCCTTAGGATCCCCTGAGCATATAATCTCCAGTCTCTTAGGGATCAAATCATAGTCCTGATAATATATCAGAACTGGATTTGGACAAAACTTAGGATTTAGACTAAAGTATATGTACTCAGCACTCCCTTTTCCTGCTACCGTAGTTAGGTGCAACCTTTCTGAGAAAGATACCTTCCCCTTATTGCTTAATTTATATAATTTAGACTGGGTAGTGGAGTTCCAACTCCTCTTTACTATGAAGTTCTTGTCAAATACACTCATTTAGTGGTATCCAGATAATTTAGAAATATCATCAATGCCTTATTGATATTGTCATCTTCAAGATCCTTCATACTGAACGTAATGGATCGATGGCCTGTAGAGGACTTCTCAGCAAACGACCAAGTCATTGAATGACTACCGTCTTTCACTTTCTTCACTGAGAAACCTAGTCGATTCTCAATGAAATTCTGGATCTCTTGAAAGTTGGGAGCAAATGTGACATCTCGATACCCTGGACAGAATGCAGGATTATGCACAGTTCTATAGAGACTATCTTCACTGTAATACTCCAGTGATTCAATACGATACCTATTATGGTAGGGTACGTAGAAATCTCCGTACATAGGACCATTTAGTCCCAGTTTCTCTAATTCCTTCGCTACCTCATAGGAAGCTCTGTAGTCACTAGTTATCATCTTTAGTCAGAATTTTAATAGCCATTTCTGCATCCTCATCAGTCAATCCAGTTCTATAGTCAGTGAGTACTAGATGTTCTTTCTGTTCTCTTAGGAATTGATCGATATCATCCAGGATACAATAATTGAATCTCAATCCCTTATGCTCATAAGTAGATTCTAGATAATATTTTACCTCGTACCCTCTTCTCTGATTATGCATCATGAGCTTCAGGTTATCCTCTAACTTGCTGAATGAACTGCAGTAAGGACTCATTATCCCTACTTCATAAAATATGTTCTTCAGTCCTGAGGTATTCCTCCAGTCACTAGAAATGCATAAGTCAGTAACTTTGGCTTCCCTCAGGATTTTATTCAACCTCTCTACCATAATAGGATCAAATTCGCTGAGAGGATAAGGTCTATCACTAGTACGTCCGAACTTATTCAGCACTCCATCTATATCGAGGAATAAGATTTTGTTCATAAGTACAGATCCTCCGATAATAAGGGTTTGTGAACTAGTATTAAGTGCGATTCTTTCTCATAGTTCTCGTTATCAGTGCTCACTGACCTCTCGTTTATAAACACATTTCTGTATCCATTTCCTAAAGAGTAGAACTCCATGAGATCATCCACCTCTTCACTGGATTTATTAGTAATATCGATAAGGGCAGTCAATCCAGATATTGAAGTATACCTACCATTACCGCCAGTTTCGTTATCAGGATTCTCCATAATACAGTATCCTGACCAGGATCTTACGTACTTGAGTAGTTCAGATCTTAGGATATTCTTGAGTTCTTCGTCCTCAGGATCCACTTCATATATCCTATATATAAGATTCCCGCATACTACTACGTACCCACCTTCCAATTCTCCTGGAGTGAATTTAAATCTGATAGGGAATCTCATAGGAGGGTACTTCATATCTTCGTCCTGATATACTAACTCCTGAGTGGTCTGAACTCTACCAGCACCTAGGAATTCAGAGTTAGTCTTAGATGATGGATAATTCTTATACTCATAACAACCTTCTTCATCAATTTTAATTAGAGAAATCTCTTCTTCTATGATAGGAGTCCTATTCTCCTCACTTCTTATATCAGTTTTCTTTACATCAATACGTATCATAATTTCATTTGATTTGCCATATACTCCAAGTACTTCACTATATCTACTTCAGTGACTCGTGCTGATTGAGAAGCTAGGTAGTATACTCCAATCCCTAACTTCTTATCCTTTGGAGTTCCTAAATGACTCATTTTGAAGTTCTTCAGTACCCAGAAGTCATTACTGGATAACTCTTTAGCTCTGAGTTCTTTGGGAATTGAGATCCCTACTGAGTTCAATTGAGAGTCAGTGAACAATCTCCATACATAGTCTGCAGATTTCTTAGCTTGATTCTTAGTTATCAATCCATCTGAGAATTTTATCCATTGGTAGCAGCATTTACTCCTATCAATCAGGCAGTAGTTCTCCAATGCTTCTAAGAATTCCTCCTCTAGGATTACTATGGATTCTAGGTCGTCATCTTTCACCCAGAACTTTCTATCTGACTTATATACTTCAATAGTCTCCAGATCCTCACTAATATCAGGATCCAAGAATTCTACTTTATAGGTTCCTAGTTGAAATACTGGATCTACTATATGGCTCAGATTAACTACATCAGTATAGTAACTAGTATCTTTAATCTTATGATCCAGATTCTCTATTTTCTTTATCTCCATAACGCATCCATATAAGTTGTACTCATAAGTAGCATCCTAACTGAGATCACTCCATGAAGTTCTTCTACTCTTTCAGCAGCTGGTAAAAATTTCAATTCTCCTTCCTCAGTAAAATGAATGAGATATTTATTCTTAACCCAACAATCTTCCATGAAGGTGGGATCTTTATCCCTAGGAAAGTTACTCACTATTCTGATTACTTCATCTCTGTCAGGCATCCCCAGTATATAATCATTCAATCCTAATGCTTGGTTGTAGGTGAACTTATCCAGATCACCTAGCGACCTTCTCCTAGGGAATAAATTGAGTGATAGGCACCTACTAGTCTTCTCGTCTTTGCACTGTATACTATACTCAGGAGATATGTATTTGTCGACTTCCAATAGTACCTCATCTAGGATACTACCCCATCCTTTAATCTCATCAGGAAGTTGCAGCACTTGAATGTATTCACCTCTATGGAATATCTCCACGGGGAATGGATACTTATCCAGTAGATCCTCATCATATAGAAGGATCTTTAGTACTGACCCTTTAGGCACATAGTTCAGGATATTAGAATGTCTAGATTTGTCCAGATCTATAATATTCTGAGATGTACGAGGGTAATTCATCTCGATTCTAACTATATCATCGTTCTTATGAATTAATTCTTTATAAGCTAATACTTCTACCCTCATGTTATCATTGATTCTTTCATTCAGAATTAAGGGCTAGGAGCGTTTATGAAAGTTGGAATAAATTAAGGAGTGAACGATGTTCACTCCTTCTCTTTCTTACTGCAGAACTATGAATTTATCGACTCCAGGGATTAGTGCCAGTGAAGATCCACAGTCCCATGATACATGAATTTGTCCTATACCATCCTCAAATTCAATAGTACCTTCATCACCAGACTTTAACTTTGAGTACGGATCATCCATAGAAATCAATCTGACTCTCTTACCTTTCAGTTTATAATCCATAGGATCTACTCACTAATGATCGATAACTGTCCACAAGCTGCTCCATTCTCGATCTCTGACTTAGTAGCAATAGCTACAGCGTAGTCATAGCCCATTTCTTCTAGTTGATCTTTAATCTTCTTCATTCTAGTAAAGATTTATTAATTTATACTAAATTTACACCTTGGATAATTCCATCTCCAAGATGATTCTTCTCTGAGATATTGTTAGGATTAATAGGAGATAACTTCACAAAGAAGTGGTCCTTATCAAAGTATTTCTTCAACTTCTCGGCATCAAAATCATCCTCATTTACTAAGGTAAGATTTATCGTAGTCTTAAGATTACTTTCAGTTCTTATAGATCCTAACTCCTCAAGACTCATTTTCTTTGGATAAGGTATGAGCCAGTTACGATGAACCTCGTCAAAACTATGAAGACTTATCTGGAGAGTTACATTCCCTTTAACAAATGAGAAATCACTGTCTTTGATTCCGATAGTAGATACATAGTGGTGAGTATTAGGGTACTTTTCAGTAATCCTAGATATTGCATCCTTAACTGCATCAATATTCAAGAATGGTTCTCCCATCCTAGTATAATTGATCTTGAACTCCTTAGAATCCAGTGGATTGAATCCAGCTTTCTGAATAGCGAATTCAACTTGATCTACAATCTCGTCTGCAGTCAGATTCCTGTACTTCTTCATATTGCCAGTAGCACAGAACTTACATCTAACTGGACATCCACTCATAGTAGATACACCTATCATCCAACGTTCTGCTCTGCTCCCTAGATCATTATTATCTAAGAAGTTCTGCTTGCGTCCGATAGCATCCTTTGTATAATAAGGAAGAAATGTATCAGTAGTCTCTATCAATAGCCCATCATTAAGAGCTAGACAATATACTACTCCGTTCTTAAAAGTCTTGAATCTTTTGACTTCCATAATTCTACTCTTTAGTATAAGGTCTGTATTTTAATTTACATACCAGGACATTGGGATAAGACTCAGGATCCTCCTCGACTATATGATTCCAATCCTTATACGAATCTGTAGTTGCCACGAAATCATAAGCTTTGGCTAAATCCTTTAATCCATCATCTTGGATGCAGTGAGAAATACATAGTCCTATCATCTTAGCTCCATATCTTCTGAGTACGTTTATTAATGCCAAGAATGTTCCTCCTCTATCAGAAAGATCGTCAACTACTAGAAGATTCTTTCCTTCTACGTTAGAATTGTCGGCGTTTCCGCATAATTCTACTGATTGGATTCTACCAGTTCTAGGATCGCGATTCTTTCTACAATAGAGAATCCTATAACTATGATATCTCACATCATCCTTCATACGATCCCTAGCTCCTTCATCAGGGGCAACGAGATGCGTAGTTTCTGGATTAATCTCATAATCAGTCCCTAATGAGTGGTCCTTTAGTTCAAAGAATAGATCAGGATAACTGCCAGTTTCCTCGTTAGGAATATAAGAGATCGGACTTACCACTGACCCATCACTCCCACTACACAAGTTAAATACTGCACTATAGTTATGAGGTTCATATACATTTACGTATTCTGCACCTAAGGATCTAATATCGTTAATCACGATATCCAATGTACAAGGACGGTTCCAATTAAACTTTCTATCAGTTCTAGCTGCCATCAAGTACATAATATCTATATTCTTGATCCTGGCATGCATATCTTTCAGAACCGAACTCACCATTCGAAGCATGAATAACTCCTCAGCATTTCGGATCCTACAGATAATTCTGACTGGCCATTTCAGATTGATTTCCCCAAGTTCAATGTCAGTTTGTCCATCAGGGTAGTGACTAATTTTATAGTCTACTGTACCTCTTGACTTTTTGATTAGGTTGATGATGTTCTCCTGCATAACTTATTCCTTAGTATAAAGTGCTTCCAAGTAGGTTATACTCGGATAAATTTCTCTGCTTATCTGAACTATAGTCCCTTTAGTATCATTGAGATACCCTACGATCTGATGAGTGAAATCACTCATGTATCGTTTCAGGTCATTATATTCCCTAGAGTTTTCAGGATATGTCCCTATAGTTATTCCATGAAGATCTTCGAATTCACTATCGTTAGTCCATAATCCAACATGAGGAACTCCCTCAATATCCTGAGACTTTAGTATTACATAATAATTAGCTCTCATACTTACTCCTCCACATCACAGATCATAGTCCAATCGCAATAGGGAACTCCTGTCATATCAAGGTGATCGTTCTCGAAATCATGACATTCATCCTCCCTCCAATGATAATGAGCATAGTCCACCTCATCAATGCAATAAGCTGGAGCATAAACTCCTCTCTTATGTGCAGACATAAGATGTTTCTTCTTGATCACTTTATCTACTTTCTCATCTCCAGATGACCCTTTAAGGATATAGTCATCCAACTGACGGTAAGTAAATCCCATCTTATCTTCGTCACTCAGTCCACATAATCCATCAGAAGGAGTTTTGTGCACTAAATGATGAGGCAGTCCAAGTTCGTCACCCAGATTCAGAACTTCATGCATAGTCAATCCTGCAATAGGATTGATATCTGCTGCCATATCTCCCCACTTAGTGCAGTAGCCTACGTACCTCTCCGAACGGTTCCCAGTCCCTGCTACTCGATACCCTACACTTTGTGCAATTGTGTATAAAGTGGTCATACGGAGTCGAGGTGCTATATTGATAGCTGCCTCCTTGGTGATACCATATTCTAATGCCTTATTAGTCCTAGCACAGTATCCTCCATCATCACCTGGGTACAGTACCTCGGGAGTAGATTCGATCTGTTTGAAGATAGCATCATAGGACTCTCGAATATTAACTACCTGGTAGTCAATTCCTAGTACTTCGCATACTTCATAAGAGTCAGAGATGTCCTTTTGCTCTCCATTTGGCATAAGAATCCCTAGGACTTTATCCTTTCCAATAGCTTCACATAAGAGAGCTGCGACTACTGAGGAATCTTTCCCTCCGGATATACCTAATACATACCCTTTAGCATTAGTCAGTTCAGTATAATCCCTAATCCATTTAATTAGTTTGTCTTTCATCCTTTTATAGTTTTATTGTCCAGAAATTCGTAAGTTCCGTTAGTCTTGTATAACATGACCTTGGAGTCCTTATCACCACTCTTTGTTTGAGTGAGGATGACTATATTATCTCCCATTGCTACTATTCCTAGATTTTTGTAATCTTTTCTATGGAAGACTTCCTGCACCATTAATCCTCGTACTTCGATACAGTCATCCTTCGAGACTATCAGAATTGAATCACTTGCCATTGAGTGAGTTCTCTAGAGATTCGATTTCAGATCTGATTTTCTGTCCTTCCTTCACTCTTGATGATTTCCATCCATGAATGGATCCTAAAGAAGTGAGTTCATCCAACTCTTCTCCTAGAAGTGTAATATACTCCTTCTGTTTCTTTTCTAACTTCAGAAGAAGTCCATACTTCTCGAAAACTCTATACTCATCATTATTCTCAACAGTTTCTCCTACTGAACTCCAGAATTCATTTATCAGGATAACTTCATCCTTTAGGATATCAGGAGTAGTACCGAAGTCATCGAGTTTCCAATCAGGAATCGCTCCAACTGGAGTTAGAGGTTTAAATATTTGGGCAGCTCCATTGTAGTAGAAGTCCTGATGACTTCCATCTTTGCACTCTACTACAATCATAGTAGCTCTGGATTCATTATGGATCTCTACTACTTTGAAATCTCCTTCATAGTCAGGTGGAAATACACTAGTCCTCAATCGATAGATACCTCCCTCCTTAAAGTCAGGGTGAGTAAAGTGATCATTTCCAAATCCTCCTCCGTAAAGAGTCATATCCTCCTTACTTAAGTTTGCTAAGTTTATCGCATTCATAGTTTGTAAAGTTTGACATTCATATCTTCCAATACTTCTTCGATCATAGTCCTGATGATATTCCAATTCCCTCCACCTCTATCACATCCGATATTGTAAGGGAAGGCTATAGTATTTACCTCTTTACTCTTCATGAAGAATTTTATCTGAGTTAAAGAGGAGTAGAATGCTTCATAATCAGTATAACGACCTTCTAAGTTCTTAGTTTTCACAGGAGGATACATATCACTCATAAGGTACTGTCGATCTCTATGGAGTTCATCCTTAAAATCAGGAATGAAGAATCCTCTATAGAAATACTGACTGAACATATTAGCTATATACCCATTTCCGTCATCGCGAGGGAGTATAGATACTGATCCCATCAACCATGGATCACATTTCACTCCGTTATATCTTCCTATGCATTGATTATGATAAATTTTATAAACTTCAGGAAACTTCTCTTTCACTATCTTAGCCACACCAGATCCCATAGTTCCAGTGCAGTTAACTTGATGAGCTATTACTTTGCAGTCTGTAGTGAATAAATCACCTTTAATTATCTCTATCATTCTCTCTTATGATTATGCAGGACTTCATACTGACTAGGATCATAGACTTAGCGAGGATTTTACTCGTATCCAAGTCCATGCTACTCTTATTTACTATTGCTATAAGATTTACTTCTTTATCATGAATTAGTCTGTAGTCACTCCTACTATATGTTCCCAATAATTCTCCGATCTCTAGAGTTCTCACTTCATAACGATCATCATAGATGATAATCTTTATCATGCATCTAATCTTAGTAACGACTTAAAGCTAGACGACTCTAAGAGTTCCTTCATACTAGAGAATACTGGAATCTTATACTTAGTGCACACTACTTGAAGATTCCCTCTTCTATAGAATTCATCCTCACAGTATAGTATAACCTTACCAGTGGTAGCATAAAGTCCTAGCTCCAATAATGATATAGGACTTCTGCTAGTACCTAAGAGACACATCAGTATAATATCACAATTATCCAGGTTAGTGAGTTCCCAGTTCACTTGCTGATAGAAATAAGGATCTTCAAATTTCTGCTCAGCTTTAGGATCGAAGTCATCCCTACGAGGATTGAATACATAGTACTTATCAGGATCTTTACCTAATCTCTTCACAACCTGTTTCTGCCAATCCTCTGATTGACCCATGTCAATAGTTCCTGCTAAGAAAATTTTAGTAGCTGACGAGTCAGTACAATTTGGCCACTCAGGAGCTTTGAATTCTTTTAGTATCATATCATCCCTAAATTAGTCATTGATAGAATATCGATACCAAGGATATTCTTTATATTAGAAACATCCTTTCTTACTGAATCCTCTAGGCTATCCTTCAGTATAGTCATCAAATTAGATTCAGATAGGAGATCGTGATCTATACGTATGATAGCTGATGATTCTCCTCTTATCTCAAATTGACTAGGATCAACATGAGATGCCCTATATACGAATCTACAAAATAATACTGTTTTACTCATATACATTTAAGTTTAATTTCATTCACAATTAAGGCTTGAAACGGTTAGGTTCAGTGTGAATAAAAAAAACTAGGAGCCAAAGCTCCTAGAATTCAGAGATCTAGTTTCGAATTAATATACTGATCATAGAGTCCAGTGACATTAGTCACGAATTCTTTGAATGTCTCCAGTATGAATTGGAAATCATCCTCATCTATTTCTTTGAACGCCACCAGATCAGAGATCTGACAATTCTCACTTCCATCTCCTGTATAAATAGCTGTACCATTGAAGTTCTTGCATAAAACTTCTACTAGATCAGTACAAAGATTCATTGATCTGAACATCTTCCCAATGCTAGAGTTCTTAGGGCATAATCTATGAGCCCAAACTCTTACTGCTTTATAACTACTCATTTATAAAAGTTCAATAAGTTTCATTATCCCTGAGGATATTGCAAATAGTATTGAGATCCCTAGATAGAAGATTCCGTTGACTCTTAAACCCTTTATTTCATCTCCGAATAAGTTTTTCATCAAGTAATAAAGAGTCCAGAACATAGATGAAATCCATAGGAATATTCCTGCAGCTCTTATCAGTACTAAGGAATCTTTCAAGAAACTCAGATCCATTCTTACCTAGAATTTCCCATGATACAGGATCTCACGAATCTCCGTGAGATTCCAGGTAGTGATCATCTTTCCGTTCTCGAATACTACTCGATACATATTCTCGTTAGAGGGAAGATTCTTGAACTCCTCAAGAGTGAGTCCATCCCTCACGAGATGATACCTATGAGTATCCTGATCATAACCTACCTGGCAGCATCCTCTGAGAGATTTCTTGAACTTTCCAGTGTCTGTCTTAGGATCTTTGAAGATCATGATCGGGGTACCCTCCTCAGTCTCTGCATATGTAGCTTTGATAGCTGCATTGTACGAGTCACGAGTGAATGGGAGAAGCTGTCCTTCCTCAGTCTCCAGACAGTGGAAACTGAATGATCCTGCTCCGAGTGCTACATTACATGCAGCAAATCCTTTTATCTCCAGGACTTTGTAGATGTACTCAGCACGAGTTACTGTGATCGAGTCACCATAGATCATACCGATGTGAGGATCCAGAACCATGTAACCTTTCGAGTTGATAGATCCTCCAAAGAGGTCCCAGAGGAGTTCTACTGTACCTCTTACTTCCTCATCAGAGATCTCATCCCCTACTACGTAGGAATCGGTATTATCACTATATTTGATGCGGTGATAAACTCCTTTCACTCGTATGACACAATCATCCTCAGTATCAATGATAATCTCAGGATTTAGGTCGACTATTAGGTTGCTAGTGGAGGTACTCAGATACTTGTTAGCTTCTTCCTCAGATTCGTAATCAGTGGTATCTATAGGTAGATACCCTGCTATGATCTTTACAGGATCTCCTGAGTCACCACGAATCAGAAGTTTTGCAGGACTTCCATCCAACTTCTTTCGATTCATGATTAGATTCTTCACATTGGGAAGAATATTCTTCACGAGATTCCAGTAATCGTAGCTATCGCTCACCATTGTGAAGTTATCATGAGGATAAACTTCAGTCAGGAGTCGACGAATCAGAGTTTCCTCGTCACCATCGATAGCGAATGAACTACACATTACTGAATGTTCAGTCGAAGGAGATCCTTTGCCGTCAGAAAGCTTGGCTCCATAGTACTCTTGCATAAAGGGAACTCCTGCTGCAGTAGCATTTGCTTTGAACGATAGGAGCCATGCTGCACCTGATCGTACTCCACACTCAGGTCCAGATGCACCTCGGAATTGGAATTCTGACATGGCCATATTTCGAGGGATCGAATCCTCACATGTAAGATCATAGTACTTATCTACAATCCTACGGTACCAGTGACCAACAGTTGCATCGAGATTCATCTTCCAGATATAGCTGGAGATGAGGCTCTCAATGAACTCTCCGATCCAAGGAAATCTGGGATCAGTGGTCTCCATCATTATGATGGGAGTCTTGATATCACAAATTCCTCCCTCGGGGACTGTATAGATTCTAAGAGGAAGATGACCCAGTGAATGAAGATCCTTCAGTTTCTCTACGAAGTCATCATTCGGAGCAAAAGTTTTCTTGTAGTACTCCTTGAGTGACTCATCGAGGACTTTCCAGTCCAACTTGAAGAAATTCTCATCCCAGAATTCAGTCAAGAATTCTTTGCAGAATGACTGAACTCCAAAGTTAACTACGTAGTTCTTATCACTGGGCATCCTACTACCTCGAATAGCATAGTAAGATACTAGTTTCTTTATCTTCGGATCATACATCCGAGGATGACCGTGTTTGTAGTAGTCACTCAGTTGGATCGCTAGTACGTTTTTCATGATTATTAGTTTGATTCATTAAGTTCAACATATCTGATTCCGATGAAATCATAAATTTCAGGAGAACGGGTTTCTCCAGATAATCTATAGTGGGAGTAGGTTGCCCAGTTGAGTAGAAGTACATAGAATACTTCACCAGAAGTTCATTTGACCTCTCTACTAAGTCTGATTTCTCCTTATAAAAGGATCTTAGATCCTTCAAGGATTTCACTAGACTATAGTAGGATTCCTTTAGTCTCATCCTGATAGCTATTGCATGACCCATCATACCTCCGCTCAGTAACGACATCAATAAGGATGGAGTCCCACCCTTTGTGAATGACATGATCCAACTCACTATAAGGAAGATAGCAGCCAGAGCTATCATTATGTTATTCTGCTTGAGATCGTAATCCTGATTCTGAGCTGATTTATTCAGAAAGTACGATTTCATCAGGAGTTCTCTGTACTCATTCAAAGTGGATCGTTGCGACATATCCATCTCGATACCATTTAATCCATCATTATCTAGTAAGAACCTCGTAAATCCTTCCTGGATAATTACGAAGTCCATACATTTGATGAACTCCACTGATTTAGTTAAGTATACCATCAGTCTATGATATTTATGCCTAATCCCTCCATGATCTTCAGTGCCATCTCATGGAGGTTGTTATCATAAGATGCACATGCAGTTTTATGGATATAGATCTCAGCTTGTGGATATCTAGTTTGCAGAATGATCGCATTGCTAATCACGCAGATATTCGTAGCCACTCCACATATGTGGATCTCATCAGGAGTATACATCTTATCCCCTATGTTAGCATCGTTGATCATTTCTCCATACTTCTTCCAGTAAGGATCATCCTCACTACCTTCTTCATCACCTAAACGGTTCGCTAGGATGAAAGCATCGTCCAAGTCTCTGGAGAATTTCTCTTCTTCATCAGTATCTCCAGTCAGGTCTAGCGATCCAAATCCGGATTTCTCTACGAGAGATACGGACTCGTTATCTTTGTGATTGTCGTACCAAAGTCCTACTTTCCCATAGAGTTTCTCCCCATCAGTGTCCATGAGACAGTGAGGGACGGGAAGATGTTTTCCTTCACGTGTACTCATGTACGAGCACTCTGCATGAGAATCCTGAGTGAATGCTACTCTTTTGGCATATCCAGTAGGACTGAACTCCGTAAGAAGTTTCATGATAGGATTCTCAATCCTTTTGGCTGATTCTGATCCCAATACTCCAGATACAAAATCGTTCTGGTAGTCAATTACTACCAGCAATTTCTTTACTTCTGCGTTTTCCATAATAAAGTTTATTTATATTGTTAAAGGTAATGTTCGACATAGTACTCGATAACCTTAGATCCCTGCATACTCTTCATCACCCAGTCAGTTCCATACGCTGACTTGGATACTCTGTAGCCGAATTTAGATTTATCCTCATCAGATAATCTCATAAAAATCCTTTTCTCGAATTCCACTGAGTTTCCAGAACTCATCATAGCTTTTGATTTCTTCACTCTAGCAAATACTGCTATGAAGGAATCCTTGGCACTACGTTTTAGTTCCACCCAGAAGATTTCGATAGCTTTCTCACTGCAGTAAACTTTTCCTGATATTCTCTTGCTGAAGTATTGGGTATCAATATCAGTTCTTGTAGAGGAGAATGACGCATTGTTAGTATGAATCTCAGTCACTCCAGTTACATATCTGATCCTAGGAGGTCTAGTCTCTTCTGACCAGTTCATGAGAGCTGATTTGCCTTCTCTAACTAAACTGGACTTTGATACCTTTATTCCTGCTTTAGTGTATGCAGTATAGTAATCCTCAGAACCTGAATAGCCAGGATTTAAAACCCACTCAGGGAGCTCAGGTAAGGATGCAGATACTACTTTATAAGTCTTGCCCTCAAGTACTAGCTCCTTAATAGTAGGGGTAGCTTTCTTTCCTGACTCATCAACAAAGAATTTACTAGATTCCTTCAGTCTCTTCAACTGTTTCTCTAAATTCTTAGGAGAGTCAGTGATGAATCCTTCGTCAATATCCATCCAATACTGAATATCAGATGCTAGATCGCTTTTTCTAGATCCAGGAGTATAAGATTTGGTCACCCAATACTCGTTATCAGTAGAATGGTATTCAGCTACGTACCCTGACCCTACTATGTAGAATTCACTTATAGATCCTGGGACTGACCCATTTGATCTCCAAGTAATGAATTCCTCCTTAGTAAATCCTAGTGGAATTACTTTGTTACTAAGGATCTCCTCGTTGAATTCTACTCCATTAGATTTGATCCCTTTTATTAATTGTGCATTAGTTAAGTTTATGCTAAATATAGTCAAAATTAATACTAAAATTTTACTTTTCATATTTCTCTTCAGTTTATTCTCATAAAGACCATAATCTTTAGTATGGTTTCGATTCATGAAAAGTATTACTAGTAGGAGGTGGGATAACTAATTACCCCCCCCTACTAGGAACTTCTTACTATCGATAATTGATACAGATCATTGGAGGTCTTACTGTATTCATAATGGAGATACTATCTCCATCAAGATCGTCCATCAGATCATTCAGTAGCTCATTCTTCTCCACTTCATAGGGATTATAATCATCCAAATTCAATGAGAACTTACATTCAGTGAATGACCTAAAACTTTGGTCGTCCATATAGTCTAGGAGCCACATGTTCCCATCATACAAGATAGGAAGTATGTCCAATTGAGGTATTCCAAACATTTCAAAATTTAACCTGCACTCTAGGAATTCTGATAATGAGAATACCTTCACTTTATCAAGAGGATTCCTCTTAACAGTGACTCCTTCTTTAAATCTGTGAATAGATCCTAATGATTTATTCACTGCATTCATGATGTCATCTTTTACATACATAAGAAGCCTCCTTTCTTACGAATGACATCAATCACGATAACGATTGATTGGAAATAACTTAATTCCATAATATTTAATTTATTATGCATATAATAAAGGTTATTATATCTCCAGAATTAAGGCTTTCGACCGTTATTCCTTGGTTAGTTTGATCTCTTCAGCATGATCCGTAATCATGGATAGGAACCGATCTCTGTAATCGATCCCTATTTCGATCTCTATTTCTCCTGATGAATCCCTTCAGAATCTGAAGTCTCAGGAGTAGTGAATTTCTCAAGTAGTGAAGTCCACCATCTAGGAGCATTAGAAGTTTTCTCCTTGGGAGTCTCTAATGATATCTCTACCACTTGACCATTCAGGTAAGCATCTCTGAATATCTTGACTGAGTAGCCTAGTTCAGTCAATCGCACCTTTATAAGGTTGCTTAATCTGGATCCTTCTATACCATCGACTGGTACCAGAAGTTCTGTATGCCTCATAGAGCCATAGATCTTGTAATTCTCACTGAGATTCTTAATGAGTTTATCACAGTAGGATTCTATGACTCTTTTAACTCGTTCAGTATTATCCGTAGTGGACAATAATTCTTCTTTAGTTATTAGTTGTGCCATAATATTATTCTTTATTTACTTTATCATGAGGGATTAGAGTCATTGATACGACTTCGTCCTTCATCAATTTACATACATCGTAGCACTCCTGAAGACTCCTGAAAGAGCTGATCCTTGGTTTAATCCAATAGTTAGGATCATCCTCTCTTATAATTTCTGCTTTATCCCCATCTTATGAATCTACTGGAGTTCAGTTCGTCCACTTCTTGGTATAGTAGTGAGTGCTCCCATCACCTGGAACTCTAGTCTCATACAAAGGAGATTTCAGTTCGTGTATGATAAATTCATCACCACTTTCAGTTACTACTTTATATGACCTTCTGATATTATCCATATAATGAAATAAAGAGTGGTAAGATTTCTCCTACCACTCTATCTTCGTAATTAACGGCTCTTCAGGTACTCGATGAATTCTGCGCGATTCCCTCTCATACCACGCAGACGCTCAGTTGTGGCATCTGCTACACCAGTTTTCTTCACTTGGAGAGTGATATAAGCTGTGTACTTACCAGTTTTGCTATTCCTGGTAACCTTATCTACTAAAGTCTCCACTCCTTCCAGAGTCTCATCGACAATAGTCGTGTATTCCATCTCGGATACACCCGATAAATCATCAGACCGATCTTCTCCCTCATTCTGGGTAGTGGTCTGATTCTGATAGAGGCTCACTCCACCTTTCACTGCTGCTTTGATCTTAGCAGCAAGTTCACCTCTACAGATACTCGTAGCTACAGTTCTTGCCTGATTGTAGTCAGGACTCGTGTACTGTGCACTGTAACGGAAGTACTCCTTTGTATCAGGGTACTTGTTTGGATCATTAGGTACAGTGACCTCGATCTCTTCTCCGTAATCTTTCTTCATGGCCTTTTTCGTAGAGCCACACGACACCATTATGACTGCTATAGTCATAATCAGCATAAAGTTGATAAATTGTTTCATGTTTTTATTTGTTAAAATCCTTTATTAATTTAACGTGTCCTCCTGTGTAACTAGAATAAATTCTAGTATCATTCACAGCTTTGGATACAGCTTCTTCCTCATCGTAGGCCAGAACACTGACCTCTATTGTAGGATGCTGAACAAATCCTGCAGCGTCGACTGTAATAGTCAACGGTACTTTATAAAGATTTGGTTTCATTTCTAAAGTTCTAATAAAAGATGGGTACTTAAGAATTTCTTCATTCTCAAGTACCCATCTCGGTCTGTTTAACTAAATCTTGAAGTCTTAAGGTTCAATCCAGGTTAGTACATTAGGATTGATTTGTATCCATGAGACTTGAATAGGATCATGATATCTACCAGATCCTCAAGGCGAAGTCTACCGAGTTGTATCTTCATAGCAACGATTTCGTGCTTAGAATTATTCGATTGACCATATGCCAGATCTGCGAACGACTTGTAAGTTCCTTTGTCGATCACAATATGTTTGTTGGTATTGAGTGAGGCTTTTACACCATCTCTCTTTACACCTCCTTTTATATACTCGGAGTAGAAGATAGATTCTACCTCATCCTCAATTACCGAGTTGTCCTCCACAATGTGGAACAGAATATTAGCTCTGTACCTTCCATCAAAGTGGATTTCGAGATACTTGGATTCAGGTTTTGACTGACCATCGAAACGATCAAAATCGACTCCTTCTTCCAGAACTGATTCGAACTCTCGTTCGATCAGTGCAGTTAGTTCATATCCGACCTGGTAGGTATCACGTTGATACTTCTCCAAATCGTAGCTCTGATAAATCTCTCCAGGATTCCTGGTTATCAGAACTGAGCTTTCAGGACGATCGTCAGTCTCAGGTTTCAGTTCCACCTTCAGACGTTCTCTCGTCTCATCCTTTTTCTTTTGTTCTTCTTGACGTTCAGGAGATTTCTTTACAGTTCTCCAGATTACAACGCCAGTTATAGCTGCGATAATTCCTGCAGCCATGAGTTTCATTGTCTTTGATTCCATACCCAGTCGAAGTTACTTTCATTGATCCTGGATAGGTTACTTTTTGTCCTTTCCTACGTTCTTGTAGTCGGACAGATTTTCACCGAATGTGAAAATTCCAATGACAACTGATGCTACTGCACCAATCATGCCAAAGATTGCTTTGATTTTTGCGTTTTCCATTTGTTTGTTAAATTAAGTTATTAATAAATATCCCTCTGCATTTACATACTACGGACTTGGGACCGTCATTGGTTGCATTAATATTTATTATGAAGTAGGGGAGGGTAGAATTTCTCCTGACCCCCCCTAGACTTCAGGTAGGTCGAACTACTTGACTTCGTTCACGTCACCTACGGGTTTCTGCTTCAGAATGGGCTTCTGAGCCTGATTGTTGTTCCAGGTCTTGCCCTGATTCTGATTCTTCTTGTTGAAGGTAGGCTTCTGCGACTTGGCGTAGGCCATACCTCCGATGAATCCGATTGCCAGAAGCAACACAGGCTTTGCGTACTTCCAGTAATTCACTTTCTTTTCAGGAGCATTGTTCTCCTGATTCTCCTGCTGAATTTCAGCAGCGTTAGTTTGTTCTTTCATTTTCTTTGATTGTTAATTGGTTTTATTTCTTCGTAAGTTTCAGCAGTCCAGTTATGATCATTCCGATCGCTGATACAATACTGATTGCTCCTTCGAGCAGGTCTTTGCTATTTCTAGCACACTGTTGGGTACGACGGAGTCTTGAATCCGTATACCTTTCGTTGTTCCTACGAACAGATTCCTCTAATCTTGGGAATCTTGGATTGTTGTCTCTTCCATTCATGGCCACTACTTTTTATGATAATGGCTACTCTTGGATTCTCTAATATCGAGCATAAATCCTGCTCCGATATTCACTAGTGCAGCTAGCACTGCCAGTACTGCACTATACTTTATGACTTTTGACGAGGTGGTCATAATCACCTCCCATGAGTCCAACTTCCTTGAAGTTCTCGTCATACTCTGTTTGTTTGCGTTTTCCATTTGTTCAATAATGTTGATTTATATAAAGATATTATTTCAACTGAATCTCTTCAGGCGATCTCTCGCGATATAATTATTCATCATATTTCGTTCAGTTTAATTATTAAATTAATTTTACCTTCCAATTCGTATTATTCCATTAGTTCATTAAAATAAACCTAGGATCTCAACTCGAGAGTTATATTGTTATAACTGGCAAGTCTAAACACTTATGAATCTCTTTCATCGAGATCCTAGGCTCTAGAAACTAATGGAAAACGCGGTTTGGAATTCTATATATCATCCACCATGTTTATCCACTATATCTTCATAAACATACGCGTACAGCCTAAGGATCTTTTTATAGTCGCTGTACCGACTTTCATTGATTAGTTCTTCATGATAATTCATCATAGCTTGTGTCTAATGATTTGTTATTCATAATATCAATTCTGAGTAAGTTACTAATTTACTCAAAGTTAAGGGTTTCAACGGGTTGTTGAAATACAATCTCTTCAGATGTTTATACATTACTCAGTGAGATGGACTCACCGAGTTTCGATTGTTAATCTACTATTTCTCATGAGGACTTTGAACCTCCAATGGTTAGTTTACAAATAGGCGTTTAATATGACTTAAACGCCTTAAAGGTGAATGGACTAATAATCCATTCTCCTGAGGACTTCGATTTGAAGCTCCTCCCTAGTAGGAGAATTCTCTCTTCTCCTACGAATTAGTCTTACTAACGTTATAAACGGTAGTAGACTGATAACTTTACAAATTATGGTAATCATAAGTTGGTAGTTTATGATTAATTATCAAGTTTGACCAGTCTGATTAACTGGTTACTAGTCGTCACGATGTGATATCGCTATTGACTCTATCCATCACCTTGTTCGTGCAGGGTGATGGAGTTTTTTTTTATTCTGAGTTTCGTCCTACATTGGACTCTTCAGCTATGGATTCACCATAGGACTCTTTTACAGATTCAATAGTGAGACTCTGTAATAAGTCTAGATCACAGACTCACATTCATCTTTCATAGGAGTTCAGATAAGATTATTATCTCATCTTCCTACTGATGAAACTTCACGTGACCCTACGACCTAAGCGAAGTAAGTAAGTAATTCCTCAAATATATCGTTAAGTTTATTTGACCTCAGGACCACTGAGGTCCTGAACGCACTGGGCTTAACATCTGTTTATACTCGCCCAGTCGAGTTTCATCTGTGGAAACATACATCCGCAGATTCAATTCTGAATTTAGAGCTATCTTCATCCCAGATAGCCAATTCCCACCCTTCTTTTAAAAGGTACAGTAATCCATATTTCTCAGGATTACTTCTGACAAGTTCTTTGCACTTATCCAACGACTTATTATAGTCGACAGTTTTCAGTGTAGATAATTCTACTACACCAAACTTTTGGTCGGTCATCCAATGATCACCTAATAATATTACCTTCATAGGCAGTTGTTTTATAGTTGTTTACAATTTTAACTTCCATCACTATTCTTCCTAAGGACTTTGGACCTTCATATGGTTAGTTTAAAGTTGGGCAGGTTTATCCTCTCTGCCCAAGAGATTCTTGACTACTCGTTCCTCTTCTTGGAGTTACGGGTTAGGTACTTGTAAATAAGGTATCCAAATGCTACAGTCACTGCTGACTTGCAAATGATACTACAGCACTCCATATTGGAGCACGATTTTACAATACTCCGTACAGTTTCCTGATCGGGTACGAAAGTCTTCTCGGTTGTTGTTTCTGCCATACCTATAGATATTTAGTAGGTACGACTTCTACTTCTTCTGGGAATTCTTCACCTTCTTGTAGATGAGAGCTCCGACGGTTGCAGCTACTGCTGCACTTGCGGCTACGATGGTAGCCACTTTCGCATTCTTGTTCATTTTCTAATTTGTTTAAGTTTGTTAATACATTTAGTTACTTTTGACTCAGGGAAGGTCAGGATTACTCCTGAGCCTTCTCTTCCTCTTTCTTCTCTCCCTTCTTGGGAGCGGGCTTCTCGACAACTTCTTCGGGATTCTCACCCTGAGCTTCAGCGAGAAGCTGAGCGATCTTGCGTTTACGGTAGGTCACGATACCTACGACGACTGCTGCGATAGCAGTAACACCTGCTGCAACGTATGCAGCGATCTTCTGATTCTTGTTCATTTTGTTTAAAGTTTTGATGTTATTAAATGTGTTAATTTCCTTGATTTGGTTTTACTTCATCCCTTCGGACTCAGCATGACCCAATGCCTTGTTAACGGCCTTCTTTACACGGTACATGGCCGTGCAATAGCCAGCTACGAAGCCAGCTGTTACCATCCCTACGAGGATGGTGATTTCTTTTGCTTTGTTTTCCATTTGTTTGTTAAATTAAGTTATTAATAAATATCCCTCAAATTTCTTCCTCTGGACTTGGGACCAGTATATAGTATTTTAATATTTAGAATAAAATAAGGTAGCCAGATCAATGCAGGTCTCGAATCGACGAAATATCGTCGCAATTGTCTGCATTAATTCTAGCTACCATTGAGGTTCTCTTCACTTATACGATCTTATCGATCAAGTGTTATTATGATATTACGCTTAGTTATTCTATTATAAAGTGAGGAAGAAAAATACACAGTCTGATTCTGCGCAAAGTAAAGGTGCGTACCTTCTTCACTCACTTATTCACAGTTAAGGGTTTCAAGGGGTCTGATAACCTCGGTGAATCCCAACCTTGTATTGATGATAAGAGTATAGTATACTCCTCATCTACTGAATTCTTTATTAACGATTTAGTAGGATTCCTGAATAGACTCATTTGATAGTCGTCCATACTGACATCTCGTTCATTCGACTCTAGCATTAAGAGTCTCAATGAATGAATTATGAATAGGATTTGCATGAATGAATCCTCTTCATACCGATTGTATGCACATGAGAACACTCTATACTTCACCTCAGTCCATAACTTTGATCCAGTATTATCTACTGAATTCAGTAAGATCCTGGATGGAGCTATCAGGGACTCAATCGTTAACTTCATTAAGGGAGTGCTAGGAACTTTCACTAGTGAGATAAACTTATGATCTCTCACACTTTCTAAAGTCTCCAACATCTTATCCTCAATAAATTTTACTTCAGCATCATACAGTTTAAAGTAGTCCTTGTCTACGTACTTAGATACTTCTGACCACTTGTGATTAAAATATTTCTTTACTATAGATACTTTCATTCGTTAATAAGGTTCTCAAGGGTCATTGAATCCATAGGATAAAAAAAAAAGACGAGCTGAAAGGCTGATTCACATCAGTCTCTCAACTCGTTCTGGAAATCCAGATTTCTTCAACATAGGATAGTTTCGATGTCCACTTCTAGCTACCCACACATAAGGTTCTAGCGGGTTTTCTAGACGGTACTTAGATCATAGGATGGAAGAGTCAAATCCATCCAGTAGTAGGATGATGGAATGAAATCTCCGATCTTACTCCTAGAGAATGAACTCAAGTAGTAAGTCTTCATGAGATCCAGAGCTGGTCCATATATCCATTCGTCAAATGATTTTATGAACGAACTAGAGATCACTAGATAAGAATCAGTACTAGTGTAAGTACAGAATGACCCTTTCAGTCTATGATCCTCTAGGAAGTAGAACTTCTTCTTATAGGATTCACTTATGAAATTGAAGTCAAATCTTTTATATGAGAAAAGATCAGTATATACTGGATCCCGTAACTTAGGACTCTCTGGATATAATACTGAGTAGTTTACTGCGTGATCCAACCATGATTCTACTGATTCAGGTGATTCATACCCGTTGAATACTAGGTATTTCTCATAAACTACTGCTTGTACATTGATATCTCTTATCAAGTTTAGTATAGCGGACACCTCGTCGGCTGAACCTGAGGAATATCCTGAGATTGGTAGTAGTAGAGAATACTTCAAAGGATCAATCCCACTTCCACTTGATATATAAACGTAGATATCCAGATACTTACTAAGAGTGAGTATCGACTTATCCACTTCTCTATTCGAATCTCTTATGTAGAATAGAGCTGATAATCTCTTTGATGGATTCTTTATTAGTTTCATAGTTTGTAATGATTTGATAGAGTACTGGATGGATTCTACCTCCATCCAGTATCTTTCTAGTTTATCAACCGCATTTACTATGACCGCATCCTGGACATACTAAGCATCCTTCCTGGAATACTAATCTTGATCCGCATTCAGGACAAGTACTCTTTGACTTTGCTCCATTCTTTACGAATTTCTTCAGAGCTCTCATAACTCCAGCTTTCCAAGTATTAATAGTCTCTTTATCCATACTGAGAGGCTCAAGAGCATCAAGAATATTCTCAATAGGAACATCGTTCCTGAGGAATCCAGAAATCAAACGAGCATAGTTCCAGTACTCTTTACGGAACATATGAGATATCCCTCCTATGGTATTAGTATATCCATACTTATCGGTATAGGTAAAGTCATACCTCTTCTTTTCTTTCTGTACCACCTTAATGATCTTGCCAGTTTTTACTGATTTGGGGAGAACCTGCTCTTCTTTATCCTCCATACCAGTAAAGATTTCATAAGGACGACCATTCAGTATCCCTACATAGGCTATCCATAATTCATCCCCATTCCTAAATCTAACTACTTCAGCTTCAAGGACTTCAGGACGTTCAGTAATATTCTTGAATTCATCAACAGTTGACTTTTCTGAAGACTTAGCAGGGACAGTTAGAACTCCGTCTCTGCAGGTATCTCTATAAATAGTACTACCTTTGCATCCTGATCTATAGGACTCAATATATACCTTATTCACTTGCTCCTCAGTAGCATCTTTAGGCATATTGACAGTACATGATATTGAATTATCAATCCAATTCTGCATACGTCCCTGCATCTGAGCTTTCTTTACTGGATTGATAAAGTGAGCTGTAGCATTGTGATAGGGAGATTCTGAGATGAGTTTATCAAGGTCATCAGAGTTCATAGATTCCAGGATAGACTTGGCATCCATAAACTCTATATTCTCACGAGTAGCATACCATTGGATGAATGGATAGTGAAGAACATTATACCTCACGAACCCAATCCCTTCGTCATCGAATTCGGTGGGAGTTTCATCTGCATTCGTCTTTCTCTTACGTGAGTAATAAATAGCAAATACAGGCTCAATACCGGAGGATACCTGAGACTCAAGACTCACTGATCCAGTAGGAGCTGCAGTTAAACATGCGATATTCCTACGTCCAGTAGTCTTCCACTTCTCGATATAAGAGTTATAGACATCTTCTCCGAAATGACTCTTAATGCCGTCAAAGATATTCAGGATAAACGGATTAGTACTCTCTTTCTCGTAGTTAAAGATGGGGAATGATCCTCGTTCTACTGCTAGATCCATAGACTCCATATAAGCTACACATGACATAAAAGATTGTAGTCTCTCGATCATATCAGTGGCTTCATCAGTTCCATAGGTAATTCCCATAGCAGCTAGACAGTCTCCGATTCCTACAGGACCAAGACCCAGTCTTCGTCCCATTTCACCTTTCTTGTAGATCCTTTCCCAGAGTTCCTTCTCAACTCTCTTCACTACCTCCTCCTCAGGGTCGGAATTGACCTTATCAATAATCCCTTGGACTTTTTCGAGTTCAATATCAACGATGTCATCCAGCATCCTAGTAGCTAGACGTACATATTTTTCAAATTTCTCATAATTGAATTTAGCCTCAGGAGTAAATGGATTCTCCACAAAACTAAACCAATTTACTGCTAACAGACGACAGCTATCTGCATCACAGAGAGGAATTTCACCCTATTATGTTAATCTTTAAGTTACCTTAAAGTTCGGACTATACCATTATCCAATAACTTGGATACTCCTTGGTAGTCTCTACGACCTCGCCATTACGCTTGTGTCTCGGGATTGTCCTAGTAAATAGGAGTTTCCCCGATATTCGGAGTTTTACATTAGATATTACTATCTAGCGCTGCAGTGAAATTTTACAGGGGTTTGTTGATATTGGAGCGAATCCTTCATCGTAGTATGATGCGACTGAGCTCCATTCCAGGATTCGATCCCAGAATAAAACACCAGGCTCAGCCGATGCCCAAGCATTGTGCACTAACTTAGCCCAAAATTTCTTAGGATTAATGAGTTTATAGCATGATCCTGGAGCTAATCCTTGATAGATCTTATCAAGTTCTACATTCTCAGGGAGTGCTGTAGGTACAATTTCTGATCTTTCTCTAGTAAGAGGGAAGTACTGAATATAAATAGGATCCTTTTCATCTGATGCTACCATATCCATGAACTCCTTATCGAACTTGATAGAGATATTAGCTCCAGTGACTTTACCTGCACTCATCTTCGCATCCATGAAATCACCTGATTCAGGATGTCTAATAGAGATGGCCTGCATCATGGCTCCACGTCTGCCCTGTTGAGCCACTTCCTTAGTTGTATTGGAGAATCTTTCCATGAAAGGAACTACTCCAGTTGATGTCATTGCAGAATTATGCACCAATAATCCTGCAGGACGGATATCGTCAAGTGTAAGTCCAACACCTCCTCGCCTCTTCATCAACTGAATAGCTTCCTCATCTATTTTCATGATTCCACCGTACGAGTCAGTTCCTTTCTTATTCCCGATGACAAAACAGTTCGAAATAGATACAGCTCTCATATTATCTCCTATGCCAGCCATAGGGGATCCTCCTGGAATGATATACTTAAAGTTCTTTATGGACTCAAAGTACTCGGACTCCAATTTAGGATTTGGATACTTTCGATCGATTCTAGCAAATTCTCGTGCTATTCGATCGTGCATCTCATCAGGATGATGCTCTAGAAGATTTTCATTCAGATCCTTCAGTGCGTACTTTTTTAAGAAGACATCTGAGGCTAGTTTATCACCTCTGAAGTAGTCAATAACTTCTTGAGATGGTTCGTAATTATTACTCTTCATTATTTATGATAACATTTATGATAGTCTAATAATTTCTTAGTATCTTCGGTGAGGGTTCCAGTCCCCTTCATATAATAATCGAGTGCAGTAATTGATTCGTACTTGAGACGATCCACTACTGTATGATCATTCAGATCAAAATTCTCCTCGATCCACTTGATCCAATGAATCTTATCATTATAGAGATCCATGAAATTCTGACCTCTAGTCAAAGATCCTGAATGCTCCATATGATAAATGTAAGTGGACTTCGGATACTTCATTACTCTTGAGTTCGTCTTAGTCCAGACATTCATCGTAAATGGGATATCCTCGAACTTCCTACCAGTAGTGTCAAATCTTATATTATTTTCACGAAGAAATCCTACCCTATAAATAGTACTGGTAACGAAGTAAGGAGTTTCACATACGAAAATGTCATTCAGATAATCCTTTTCAGCAGTCCTCAATGTAATCGCTGATGAATAGGTATCGAGATCTTGATTGCTATAGTAATGACTTTGAAGATTAGCTCTCATCACCTCCTCATACATTTCAATAAGATTATCTCCGATCACCTCATCATCTGAATCCAGGAAGTAGATGTAGTCAGACTCAGTATCTTCAATAGCTTTATTCCTGACTCCACCTAACTTCAGGTTCTCCTCACAGATAAAGATCTTATGACGTTTACTAGAGATCAGATATCCCAATTTAGGATCTGTTTCTGCTAGATTTAGGACTTCTCCTATGTAGTCTGTGTTATCACTTTTGTCATCATAAACCAATACCTGGAAATTCGGATGATCTCCAGGTATTGATCTCAGACAACGTAAAATTTGATCGATCGGAGTATTGTGAATAGGTACTACGATCGATAAGTTTTGATTTGTCATAATCTAAGTTTGTATAAAGTTTGTTTATTCTTTTACATTACCATCCTTGTCGACTATATATCCATCATTATTCACTCTAATGAATAGGAATATGACCCACATGAATGGCCATCTTGTATAGATGTAATCTGGATGGACACTTGAGTACCTAGCTTCTTTCTCCATAGGAATATCCTTATAGGCTTTATCATATGGAGGTAGTAGGACTTGCAGGAACCATGAGATTCCGTACTGAACCAGGTACGAGAATATTATACCACACATCCACCACCAGCTACATACTCCGGTAGCAGCTAGGATAGTGATAAGTGCAGCATATAATACCATCATATCCAATTCCTGCTTAAGATGAGTCCACTCATGCATCATAGTTTTATGATTCTTCACGAGTCTCTCATACTTGTCCTTGGCTACCCATATGCATTGAAAGAAACTAGCACATAAGAATCCACTCATGACTACACCAAATTTGACTACTCTGTTCCACATAGTAAATTATATTAAACGTTGTAGTCTGTGGACTAGTTTAGTCCAAGTAAGTCAATCCGAGACTTTCTATGAAACTTCTAGCACTCTTTATCACCCAAGTATCTCCTACTGCTATATCAGGATTATACTTAAGAGTGAAGTCTACGTACTCCTTTTGCTTCTCCAGGTAGGTATCTACATCAGGATATATAGCTTTCCTATGTTTGCTATCAGGTCCATTTAGAACTTTGTTCTCGATATGTTTCTTATCCTCCATTACTAGGAGAATCTTTACAATATCATCACATTTAGTCCTTTTCTTGATTATCTCAGATTCTAGCTCTACCATTTCTTTAATCTTCATGTTGTCATAAGATTCAAGTCCTGGTATCTGTCTATTAGGGACACAGAAGATATGATCAGTAACTCCTCGTTCTATAACCACATTCCCTCCTCCTCTTCGACTACAATCTGGTAGGAACCCAGGGAGGTCAAGAGTCATAAGTCTGAATATAGCTAGATGAGCATCATTTGGACGACTATTCCATCCAAAATATATCTCGTCCATATCATAAAATCGTTTAGTGGCTGACCATACTTTAAAATTGTCCTTGTAAGTTGATTTCAGTAGCTGGCCTTTTCCTGAACCAGACATACCAAATAGTATAGTTGTCATCCTAAATAATTCTCCTCAGAAGTAGAATTTAAGGAAGGGACAAGAATCACTTCTAACCCTTCCTCTGTGTTTTAATCTTATTTGTCAAAGAAAACTCAATTCTTACAATGCATCTCGTAGAATACTCCCAAATGAGGTCTTGCATCCTCAAGAGCATCCTCACTCCACCCAAAGTGGTGAGCACCTAGGAGTCCTCTACAATCAAGATCAGGTTTCTTCCAGGACTTATTCCAGGAGTACCCTTGGAAGAGTCTAGGATTGATCATATCATAGTACTGCTGAGGCATGTCACGATAAAGTGCATAACCCCATACTTGCCAATGATCGAAGTTCTCATCGATGACATCATCCTTATGATCCATAGCCCATTTTACTAGACCATCATAAAGGTACTTTGCCATACGAGATTCCTTCTGATCCACCATGATCCAGTTGCACGCAAAGATCCGACCTTTGTTGAACTCTCCTGAAGTATATCCATATCCAAACACCTGAGAATCCTGATAACAACTCACTAGATACTTAATTGCATCTACAGTAAACAGCTCAAGATCAGTATCGATATAGATTCCTCCATTCTTGTAGAGATAATCATACCTCACTAGGTCAGCAATCAATTGGAATTTATACTTCTTAGGGAGATTCCCTAGTACACTAGTATCTACGATCTCCTGAAGTTCAGGAGTGATATCCACCCATTCATACTCAAGTTCAGGATCAATGGTCACATCTCTGGACTTATTGTACTCATCTACCTTGACTCGTACGTCATCACAGTACTCCTTTACTAGCATTGCTTTAGGATTATCCACTTCTGAGAAATAATCGTAAAGGTTAACTGAGAATAGTTTGATTTTATCCATAATCACTAAGTTTAGAATTTCTTCAGAATTAAGGCTGATGGGCTGATAGAACGGTGTTTTTATCTAGTATTTAAGTATGTACTTATAGGTCCTATCCTTATCAGGTGATACTGTTCCATAAGTGACTACTACCTTACTCATGAATGGAACAGGAATCACCATCCAATTAGGAGCTCCAACAGCTAGTGTAGATCCCGAGGAGAAATTTATAATGCAAACTCCTGGGTATGTTTGCCCTTCCACTGCAGTGCCTTCAAGACTTAAAGATATAGTAAGATCTGACTTGACTTCGGATAATGTATTAGCTGTCACTCTATTGGACATTAGAGCTAATGTTATAGATAGCTCCTCCAGATCCAATGCTAATTGATTCTGATTAAAGAAAATTTTATTCATAATTATACTATATTACTGAATTAGTAGTGTACTAATTCACTTATGAGGGGGGGGGTCTTATAAACGGTGAAATTATGAATAAAAAAAAGAAGAGAAGCAAGTGCTTCTCTTTCTGGTATGTCACCATAGATCTACTATGAAATCTCTGACTTTATTGTAGGTCCTCTTTACCCATGATACTGACTTCTCACCAAAATCTTTGGAGATCTCCACGAATTTGGACCCTTCAGATTTTAGCTCATTCGTCAGTGAATCTATCTTATCATAAATCTCAGTAGACTTATCTAATGATGATCTGTAGGACATTGATATAGAATCCAATCTCCTGCAGTGATCATTATATAATTCAGTTTTCGATTCCTCAGATAAGTCAGATGATAAAAGTTCCTTCTCAAATCTCTTTGATTCCTTGGATAGATCCTTTTGCAGTTTCTTCTCTAGGAATTCTTTAGTGATCTCTTTCTTATCACTAGATCCAAATACTATTTTATTACATCCTTTTACTAATACTATTAATAGTGCCAGTATTAATGCGTACTTCAATATAATCCGTATCATGATAAAATAATTAATGGAAAGTAAGTAATGAGGAATCCCATAAACTTAACTCTCCTGAATTGTTACTTTATTCTGAAGTTCAGATTTGAATCTTCTTACAGATTCCTTCTGAGACTTGTGAATCTCCTCAGAGTATATGGACTGAAACCTCAGTTCCAAATCCATGATCTCTTTGAGATGAGGAATTTGTTCTACAATCATGTTAGCCCAGAGATGCTGAAGATAGTCATCCTCCACAAGGTAGAGTTGCAGACTACCTCCTTGTGATAACTTGAAGATCATCTTCTTTGATCTCGTATACTGGACCTTATTAATCATCCGATCTCCTATGAGAGTCATCGGACTGATAGACCGAATTGCCTCAGTTACGAGGGACTTCGGAGTAGTCAATGACTTATCCACAGGATCGAACTTCGCTTTTACTTCATATATTACTTTATTCTTGGTAGGATCGTCAACTAAGTTAACAGTGACCTTATCCTCACCAAAATAACTCTTCAAACCAGTTATGATTCCAGTTCTGATATCGTTGCATTTTGCTACGACTAAATTTTCTTGCATAGTTTTATATAGTTTCTTTATTTACTCACCCATAAGGGTTTCAAGGGTGAGTGAATTATAAGATAAAAAAAGAAGAACTAGTGACCGTTCTCTATAATTTGGTCACTAGTTCATGCGGATTGCTCAAATCCTAAATTCTATCAACAGCATATTAAACTAAAATAATCAATATAATAAGGTATTAAGAAAAACCGTATCATATGATAAACAGATACAGTACCCAAAATAAGATTATTTCGCATCACTGGGATAACGATCAACTCAATGTCACGGGAGCTGTCTTTCGACGTTTGCTACGTACTCCAGGGCTGTTTCCAGTACCGTAACTGAGATTTCCGTTGATAGATCCTTCATTTCAATTCTTACATACAAATTTCTTATGAAGTTTAAGTTGGTTCATAAGTTGATTAGGTTATTCAACATTAAGGTTTAGAAGGGAATTTGAGAGAAAGAAGGGGTGAGGCAATTGCCTCACCCCATGCAGTTACATAACTCTGAAAAGATCATCCTTAGTCGGATTCAGTTCAGATTCTAAAGTCCTAAAGAACTCAACCAGTGTACCACCTAACTCCTCATCGGATTGAGGTGGTAAAAGGTACACTTGGTACTTCCTTAAACTTTCTATAGAGTTATCTACTGCCAATTTCATAAAAATTAAATTCTTGTCAGGTTCAAAATTATTCTTTATGATATAATCCTGAGCAAGTTCACATGCTTTGGTGAGATAAACAGGTTCCTCACCGATTGTAATAAGTTTCATAGTTTTTATAATTTAGTATTGTTAGTTTATTTAGTTTCGTCATTTCTGTGACTCTTCAGTGAAGTCTTATAACTTCAGACTAAGAGCAGTTTCTACTCTTGCTCAGGAGTTCGATGAATTAAGAGATGATAACATCACCTGGAGAAAGATGCAGTTTCTTGTAGATTTCATCCACGAGTTCTTGTCCTCTTGGATCAGTATCTAGGATCCTGAATATTGTCATACAGTTCCTAGGATACGATCCTGAAGATACGACTGCTATAAATTCTCCTTCGTGAGTTCTCTTGTGCTCATCGAAAAGTTCAGTTGCTTTCTCTCCATCAATTTGAAAGAAAGTTTTCTCTATTCTCATAGTTTTAGTTTGTTAAAGTTTTGTATCTTTGATTTCTTTATCTTTGGAGAAGTGATATAGTACCACCGCTACTCCAATCCATCCTGAGATGATTATTACATGTCTCAGTATGATTCCGAAAATTCCGAAGAGGTTTTCTACCTCGTCGTAAATGTTGAGTTCTGTCATGAAGTCAATTGCAAATACTGTAATCCATATGAACATCATGATAATGAAAAATCGTTTCATAATTTTATTTGTTTAGTTTATATTTTGTTTCGTATTAAGTACTCTTCAGTGAGATTCAATAATCTCATACAAAATAAAAGGATCCAGAATCAGTACGTAATTGTTAATCACGTGCCAATTCTGGATCACTAACTCTTAAAAGTCACCTAGGTATGCCTAACCACTCAGCCATACTAGTAAGACTCGAACTTACCTATTACCTAGGTGACTATCTCCTTCATTTCATTCACAATTAAGGTTTTCGAGGGTTTTCAGGACCTCACCTAAATTGAGTAAAATGGGAAGATCCGTAGTCAGTATGCGTTTATTCACACATGCCAACTACGGACACAAACCCAAAATTTTGAATTAGTATCGAAAGGTTAGTAGCTCCTTTCAATTCATTATTAAGGGTTTCGAGGGTTCAATTAATCCTTGGATTCTAACTTCTGAAGAAGTTCCTTCATTGATCTCTTATCTGAATAGTCCTCGACATTTATAAACGAGAACCAGATATCCCTCATCTCTTTCCTGAGATCATCAGTAAGACTGACTTTTTCTTTACTGATGTCATAGGCAAATGATGAGATCCCTTTCTCACTAGTATACCTGGGAGTCTTAGTCATAAGGACTTTGAGGATATGTCTAACAAGATTATCAGACATCCCAAAGAACTCGGTGGAGATCAATTTCTTATAGATAATAGAATCGATACTATTATCCTTCTTCAGATAGAGTCGTACTGTATGTGGATAAATTCTCTCATCCCCTTTGTAGTACTCTATAGAGTCCAAGAACTTCTGATGACTCTTAAAATCTTCGAAAGTCATAGAATCTAAGTACTCTGAGAATCTCTTCTCTAACTCCTCTATAATATTAATTCCATAGATATCCTCTATGATTTTACCTGGAGGATTGAATTTCCCTTCTACAAGACCTCTGAATAAGTGTCCTGCGAAAGCTCCCACTACTCCTTTAGGATTCCAAGGAGCAACTCGATCTCCCATAGTCCCTCTATTCTTCCACTCTTTTAGGAAGTCCTCCCAGAACCTATCCTTTATCAGTTTGATGGTAGATCGATTAACGATAAAGTTATCGTCCAGATTCTTCTTTAAGAAGTGAATCCTATACATAGATCTATTATAATTATAGAGTCCCCAGTTCACTTTTGATAAGGATTTGGATACTAAAGAGGGATAATCATAATCCTGATCCTCAATAAATCTCTCGCACTCTATCATAGGAGTGAGTGAAGAGTTAAAACTGAGGCTATAATGATCCTGAATCAGATATTCCATCAGGATTTCTCCTACTGACATTCCCCTCAGATCATCTAGCTCCTCTTCAGTTTTATTAGTAATATCTAGGTAAACGTGGACTTTCTTATACTCATCAGTATAGGAATCCTTATATCCTACCTCAATCTTGCATGAGTACATAGGTCCGAGGTATAGTTTCCTAGCTGTCTTCGTACTATATACTACTCCGATTTTTCTTTTGGTAGTCTTAGAGGTCTCTATGTACTGGACTTTCTTCTCATAATTTCCAGAGTATTCTTTGTACTCTTTCATCCATGGTCCCACTATGTAAGTGAGATTCCCTCCTTTGCAGAAAGAGAACTCCCCACTTATCCTTCCTTTCTCTATCTTGGATTGAGCTATCACTGAGAATAGGTTCTGAGTGGAAATGCCCGATTCAAACGTTCCTACATCTTTATGGTAGAATTCTACCATGCAGAATGACAGTTTACCTCCTTGACTAGAGTAGTCAGGGAAGCTTTCTGTAGTTATTCTAGCAGTAAATCCGGAGTTATCCACTTCGAACTCCCTGTAACCTTTACCTGCCCATTTCCTAGCACTTTCTAAGGAAGTCTTACTTTCTTTATCTACTACATATACTGAATTATACTTATTCAGTACTAGTATCACTTTAGGAATTAATACTGCATCCATAGGATTAGTCTATTAATGATCGTTTGAATTCTACGAAGTTTAAGCACTCTTTTACTCCACACTCATTGCCGCACTTATTCCTATGAGTGCAATGAGTCCTAGCAAAGTTCGAGAATGCAGAGATCGCTTTTGAATAGTCCACTGAATCAGGAGTTCTGGATTTCTTTCCTCCCAAGTATCCAGGCACTAATGAGCATGGATTAGTATTCACTTCACTTCCGAAGTCATCCTCAGTCATGTACTCATAGACTGGATGTACTTCGTAACTGACTACTTCTGATAATCTCAGTACCCTTCCACAACATCCAGATACTACGTTCAAGGTTTCGTGATAGGAGTTGATATTTCTCAGTACCACTTCGTCAAATGAAGTTTCCTTACCACAGTATGGGCATTTAGGCTTACTCATTATTCTTCCTCCAGTAGATCATCAATAGCAAATATCACTTTCTTGGTAGCTTCTATCATAGAGTCATCAGAGGTAGTCCTAAAGACATCTTCAGTGATCCCTATCTTCTCAGTGAACTCATCCATCTCTTTCTTGTAGACGTCTTTCATTTTACTGGCAGTAGATATCTTAGTACTGTAGAAGACATTGGCTAACCTATCACATGCTTTCACAAAAGGCGCGTAGGGAGTAGCTCTTAGTTCTTCATAGAACTTATCATTTGCACGTTCCTTCCTATTTTTACCTTTCTCGTTAGTGCAGGCATATACAATATCTGCTACGAATTTGAACTCGTCACTGAGGAGTCCTAGTACATCGTTGTAGGTCAGTCTAGCATCCTCAATAGAATCGTGGAGATAAGCTGCCATGACAAGTCCTGCCTTGACATCATCAGTGAGGTCATCAGGCATAAACTTTATCACGAACTTAGCTACCAGATTCAGATGAAATGAATAAGGCAGGTAGTTATCATACTTCTGATTAACTACCTCATCATGAAGTTTACATGCATACTCCTTTACTTTCTTCAGGAATTCCACTCTCAACTTGAGTTCTAGTGTCTTATAAAGATCCTCCTCCATAATTCTTTAAGTTTATAAAATTAAGAATCTCTTTCATCTCTTGTACTAAGAGAGATTGCTAGTAATCCAATCAACGGCCATCCAGATTCAGCAGCTAAGCAACCTACGGCTACTGCTGCACTTATAGAGATGGCCATGATAACATTATAATTCTTCATCATTTGGTGCGTAATTACAGAGTTTATTAAATTGATGCTCAGTATAAGCGACCACTTCGGGAGTAAATTTGGAATTAATATACTTCACGAACGACTTTGCATTATACTCCTTACTATTGGCTCTTACAATCCAGTTCTCAAAAGCTGAGTTTACAAAGTTTCCTATACAGTGGATGATCGAGAATTTGATCTTATTCCTCTTATAGTTAAACTCAATATCAAATTTCATCCATCTAGGATTCCCTTTATCGTCGTACTCTATCATAATGTATAATTATAAGTCTCTAAGTAAGTATTCATATACGTGAGGATTGGTAGTGACGTCTTGATCCTCGTTTGAATAGATTTTTATGACCACTTCACGAGGATTTTTCGAGGATAACCTGCACTCTAGACAGTACTCATACTCAGGAGTAATGACTCCTATGAATTTTAGATCTGTTCCCCAGAAGTCCAAGTGAGTTAGATCCTTAGGGATTCTGACTGATCCTAAGTAACGATTATACTCCATAGCCACTGCAGTCCCAGAATATACTGTAGGAGGGATTATCTCAATATCTCCATTCAGATATTTATCTAACTCCTTAGGTCCATTATGATAGAATGTATCAAACGATTCCATATCATACTGAACTTCAATAGGAGATTCAGTAAGATCACTATCATAAAGGATTAGAATTGAGTCCAGTACTAGATTTGCTGCATTAGCTCTAGAAGCTGCAGATAGTATGCAGATAGTGGACTCAGTTATCTTATTTAATTTTGATTTGTCTAAATCTTTTGGTTTTCTTAATGATATGTATAGTTCAGTCATATCATAACTAAGGGCTAGAAGGGTCGACTAAGTAGGATAAAGGAGTGACCGTACGGTCACTCCTTTATTAATTTATAGTCTCAAGATCAGCATTAAAGTTAGGATAAACATCAGATTTGAGATTTATTCTAGTCCTGCCATCCTCATCTACTAATACGTCAGGTGTATCTTTGTAGCAAGTAGTACACATGACTGCTTTCCCTAGACTAAATCCATAAGTCATAATACTGAAAGCTTGCCAAGGTTGCCACTTTACGAATTCTTTATCACCATCGAATTTATCCTCAGGGATCTCATCAACTAGAGACTCAAGATACGTAAGTGGATCAACTCTTTCATCCTCAGGAGCGTTAGATAATTCGTCCATCTCTAGAAGATCAAATATCCTTACGCATTTCTTTATGTATGATCTATAGTCACGATTCTCCTTGAATCCGATACGGATCGTTATTTCACCCAATGACTTAAAGAATGCTACTTTCTTCATTCTGAGGAGTTCGTCATCTTTTGTGGACTTGAGATAATCAGTGATTAAATCCTCACAGATCTCGTTATCCCATTTTATAATTTTACTCATAATTCATTCAGGATTAGATAGTTACTATTAAACCTAATTCATAATTAAGGGTGAAGGAGTTCTAGATAGGTGAAATTATTATTTAGGAATAAAAATGAGTACAGGAGGATTCTCCTGTACTCAATCATAGTTACATTGATAGACCAAGTTTTTCTATCAATTCATATGGAACATTCTTGAACTTGATATTTACATCAGTCTTATTATTGTCATACATCATACAACAACCATAATCTGATTTCATGAATCTGGTGATGGGGTCAGGTTCCCAAATTGGTTCAAGTTCAGATCTGGATCTACTCAGATCATACTTGATACCAGATTCATCAAGTTTATCAAGAATATTACATATTGCAATACCAGTACCACTCAATTTTATCTCCTCAAATGAAATATTTTCGAGGAGGGCCACATCATGATAATTCGTCTATTGTGTTCAATAGAATTCGTTAAACTCTATCAGTTCTCTGATGAACTTCTACTCCTCACGAAGTAGTACGGACTATATCTTCATCCATTAGGATGTCCTGCACTTCCACTAGACTTCTAGTGTACTCCATCTCTGGATAGTCTCTGAACTTTACTCAAATTTAATTCGAGTCTTAGCTGCTGATCGACTTCTTACGAAGTTATCCCAGCAATTCACAGGATTGTAACTACGCATTCCTACGTAGCAGGGCTACTAGTTAACCCAAGAATGTATCAAATTTATATGGCGTTTTACAATATTCATACAAGTAATCCTTGAAGTTCTTATTGTAAAATTGGTTGATTATTGGTAGGTACTCAGTTTTGAAATTCATTGTACTAGAATCATGTACAACTATAAGAGGTTGGACTACAAGTCCATTTTGCCTAGCTACTCTATGACAATTATAGAACATTCATGTTCAAGTGAGTTCGTCGTACTCACTCCGGAATTCTCCAGCTACACATTTCTGTATAGATCAGACTATATCATCATCTCTTTAGGTAGAGATGCCAAGCGCTTCCAGTACCATTATTGACTTGTACTGTACTCCATTTCTGGATAGTCGTTGAAGTTCAGAATCTAATTAATTCAGGTTATTTTTATTCAATTTCTTCTGTTCTAAGGTCTTCCTATAGGTATCTAGTCTGGACTTCTGATGTCCTCGTACCCATCCTTGAGATTCATACTCTTCGAATTGTTCAGGATACAAGAATTTAGTATGTCCATCCTTACTATAAGGTTTTCGACCTACTGTGCCTACAGTAGAGTAGTGGAGTCCTTTTCTGTACCCTTTGGATAGGTATTCAGACAATTCAGATTCCCTTACTCTTATGGTTTCTGAACCATTGGTTATACAGATTAATCCTTTAGAAGTAGATCCAATCGACCACTCTGATTTATCCATAAGATCAAACTCTTCTTTAGACACAAATTTAGTGACTTCTCCATTAGTCACTCCTATGTAACCTTTTGGTATTGTGGGTTTCTCATTGTAATGAGACCCATACACTCCTTTTCCATCAGGAGTCATATTATATCCATTACTATATGAATCGAATAATTCTATGTACTCCTTCTCCTTCCCATCCAACTCATCGAATGATCCAGTCAGTTCTATTATGAATTCGAAATCCTCTGGACCAAATTCTAGGATGGCTCTATGAATAGTTCTGTATTTCTTCTCATTATGCTTAATAATGGGAGTTACATATCCATAATGTTTATAGAGTCGTTTCCACAGATTCCTAGTCACTCCTATATAATTCTTGTCATTACTTTTCTGATGTATCCTATATAGGACAGCATCAGTTATAGATTTTATAGAGTTTATTAAGGAATCATTGTAATTTATAAGATCATTAAATTCAAATTTAATCTTACTTTCCATAAAATTAGTATTATGGAATTAACTAGATTCTAAACCTGCTGATTGTCCTTCTTACTGAATAGTAAGTTAGGAGTTTCCAGCAATTCACTTGGTTATAATATTGTATCACTACAATATCAGGCTTACTATAAACCAGCTGCTAGGTAACAAGCACTACAACCTTGTATTGAAAGATTTCATGTTGTTCATATGAGTTCGTTACTCTCATACCTGTATTACTACAGCTCATACTTTCGTATGAGATCGGACTATATCATGATCCTTGCTAGGATCCTATGCACTTCGATCGGACTTCCGACCTACTTCCATTACGGAATAGTCTCTGAACCTTCTCAGTATTACTGAGCTTGGATGCTGATTAACGTATAAGGTTACCCCCCCCTACTTAGTCTTCCAGCAGTTCACATAGTTTTCTATGGACCTCACGATCCATAGGCGCTATCTTATCTAACGCCATGACGCATAACACGTCCTTTTGCTTGTTTTTCACCTCTTAAGTACCCTTCCCAATCCGGACTTATAAGATCATCACCTAAGAAAGTATTGATTCTTCCATCGTGACTGAGAGGATAATTAGATTGTTTATCAATGAATTTCTTTACTACATTGAACTCCGAGAATAGGAGTTCTGTCAAGTGTTGCGCTTCTTCTATGGATAGTCCTGTATTATTTGCCAGAGTTTGGTCCGACATGAGATACATTTTCCCCAAAAGTATCGACTTAAAACGTGTACGCCAAAGACGCTTATAACCAGGGTCATCCCACTGGCCATTGGGAAAAGCCGTACGCGCAACATATAAATAAGGATCTTGTCCTGTCAAGAATTTCTCACATAACTTCGGATCCTTACTGAAAAAAGCTAGCGATCTTACTTCAGCTGCACTACATTTATGTTAAAAGAAGGTCGTCAGCCTTCTCCTAATCCTATTACGGATTACTCATACTCTTCGTATGAGATCGGACTATATCTTCACCTATCTCACGGTAGGGATCAGTACTTCGAATGCCATTTATGATCATATGATCACTTGACTTGCATCCTACTCCATTTCTGGATAGTCTCTGAACCTTTGTTTACTTATTATCATCTAGTTTCGATACTCCGTCGATAACTGAACTGACTACAGTAGCTACTCCAGTTATCGCAGTACCGACTATTATCATTATCTGGATGAATCTCTTTATATCCATATCCGATCATATTAAGTTAAACACTCGGCTGCTGATCACCCGTCATTACTGACTAGGGCTTCCCAGCAATTCTCTGATTTTTACATACACTTCACAGTGTAAGGACACTAAATTTATGGTCCATGTCAAAATAGGACATCAAGTAACCTTTAGGAGAGGTTACTATGCGCTTTATATCGCTCTTGCTATAAATTGTATGAAAAGGCCCGCTCCCTTAACATTCACGTTTACTCACCAAATAAACGCGGTTCTCAAGGCTATATTTATGCCTATGAACTCCTCATACTCTCGTATGAGAATAGACTATATCTTCATCCACTATTAAGTGGAGTCCCGCACTTCCAACTCCAGTAGTTTGAGTTGTACGCCATATGGCTAGTCGTTGAACTTTATCTGTACCAGTACAGATCTTAGCTGCTGATTATCTCTGGATAACTCCAGTCATTTCCCAGCAGTTCACGGGATTTGCTTCAGATGATTACTCATCTGTGAGACATTAAAAATATCTTTTGCTGACCTTTTGGTTGATCTCATACCTTGGAAACATCTTCACTACATCACATCTTGCATCATTCTCGTCGATAATATCTGGAACCAATGCAGGTGTGTCATGACATTTCCTATCAAAGTTCTTGAAGAGTCCCATCACATATGTTGTAAACATCTTCCTGTAACGCTTATATAAGTGCTGCAGCACTCCGAACTTTGCCAGAAAATCAAACTGATCAGTAAAGTCAGCTTCCGAATACGGAGCTCCATAAGACTTTACTTTCTCAGGATCTTTCGTGTAATATTTCCAGAAGTCATTAATCTTCAGGAATCCATCCAATCCGTTCATAAGATATGTCATCCTATCATCTAATGGATTCCCTACCAGTTCTAGTAACGTATCAATTACTTCCTTTGGTTGATCCTTAATATTGTCCATGAAATCCTTGAAGTCTTCAGATGGTGTCTTACTAAATTTCCCATCATAGATCTTTCTATGGATATTCAGAGTCGATAAGAATGCCAAAGGATATTTGTACTTCTCTGTCAAGAAATTGTAGATCTTAGGATACTCGACAGAACTAGAACAGTTGTAATAATTATTATTTAAGTACTCATGAAACTCTTCTATGGAGTAGATCTTTCCATTAAAGTTAAATGAATACGGGATATGCTGAATATCTGTCATCTGGTTTGACCAGATATCTAAGAATCCTTCATACCCAGTCTTGAAGTAATAGTAGCTTACCAAATCCTCATACTTGGATGACGAGTACTCAGCTTTAATTTGAGCTTCATCCATAACTCCAAATCCAAAGATCGGTACTAACCTAGCTATTACTTTCTCGAAAGGTTTCTTCTTCCTCTTTATCGATTCATCCACCTTAGTGACTCCAGCTTCAGATAATCCTGCACTTATAGCTTCATACAGTTCCATACCATACGTTGCTACAATCTGATTATCATCCATACCAGTCGGAGAATCTGGATCTAAGTTGTTAAGGATGATATGTCTAGCTACACTCTTCAAATCACCTTTGAAGATTTCATTTCTCTTCAAGAGCAACTTTACTGAATCAGGTAGCTGATCCTCCATTTCATCCAGATCGATAGAATCCTTATAGTGATCTATCTTCAACTTACTTAATACCGTAGCTGAATATATCATACCATATGCCATCATCCGATGACATTCAGTATAGTACTTCGTACGATACCCTTCATCCTTATACATACCTCCTGAATGAAGTCTGGCACCTAGTCTAGCATTATCCATGTAGACTCCCTTGCAGACTTCTGAGTACTTTGCTTTCAGATACTCATTAATCATCAAGGTATAGAATGCATCAAGATTACAATAATACCCTAGGATATCTCCAGGGATGTTTCTATACGAATTACCCCAATGCTCTGTAATAAGTCTCTTAAACTCATCTACATATCCAGGATACCTCTTGGAAATATCCTTGAATTGAGATGACTCAGTAAAATTGTGGATCGTAATATCCTGATCCTTATACATCTCACCGAGAATGTCATTCAAATAATCAAAATCTTGATCCCAAACTCGTATACCTAAAATTCTCTGTGCAGTCCACTTCAATGAGTACTTCTTGTAATGATACCCTTGAATAACATTATACACAGATGCGTCATTGATCTCAATATCCTTCCCGAATACTCTGAACGTAACCATCTGCTCGAACTGCATATTGTACGCCCAGAGATTCTTCTGTTTCATCTCAAGAAGATCACCAAATTCTTTCTGGAACTGAATCCACTCTTCTGGAGTTGAGTTCTTCTCGATCTGTTCAAAATCAAAGAAACATCCATGTTGAGGTGTACAGATAGAACACCCAGTTATGACGAAATTAGGATTTGTTGGAAAACCTGATGTTTCATAATCAAAACCTAAATCTCCGTCATAATTCTCAAAATACCTCAAGAATGGTACTGCATGCTGATAACTTCTAGCTACCACTCCTGAGTACTTAAATTCTATCTTCCTAGTAAAGTCACTCGATAGAAAATAAGATAAGTCTGATCTGGTAGGAGGACTTTTATAGGCTACTTTCACATAGGACCCATTAGCTAATCCCAATCGAGGGATCTGAGCCACATCATACGCGTTCTCGCCTCGAACTCCCATATGGTTGAACTCCTTAAAGTAGTCATAGGCATCCTTGCCTATCAGATAGATACCATCGCCGTCGGATACAGTTACCCTGTTCCTGTCGGCCTCATCAGTTAGAGAACTCAGTGGTACTATATCACTGAATCCTAATCCGTAGAATTGAAAGACTTGGAATGTCTTGTCATCTACTAGTGCAATCCTCTTGCCCATTTAAGATTTAATTTTGTGAATTCCATGATGTGTCTGATAACATCTTTCATGAAATTCGGTTAAACATTTATTTACTTACTTCAGAATTAAGGCCTACAACGTTCTAGAAGGCCTTATTGGTAAAGTAAATCCTCCAGTCAAACATGAACTTAATCATATCAACTGGAGGATTTATTACTAATCACGTATACGATCTAACTTTATTAACCTGGATCTTCCTGACTTTACTATCTCTCCGTCAGCAAACGACTTATAGTTATCTCCTATGTCCACAATTCCTAGTTTATCATAGTAGGTAACCATCAATGACGGATAGAGTATGACCTTTGCCTCGGAATTATCATCCTTCACATATTTACAGTTTGAATCTCCTACTCCAGTGAGTATGAGTAGAGTGACTCCTTCTTCCTCACACTCTAATAAAAGCTTCTGAAATTTCTTCTTACTGACTCTCGACTTGAAGGTTAGTTTATCCCAGAAACTCACTAGACTCATGAGTTTCACAATCTTGTAAGGACCATGACCCTTCAGCATTGGTCCTGATGGATTATCCTTCTCAGAGAATCTAACAATAATCGGATGCTTAAGTTTGTAAGTCATTTGAGTCAATCATTAGAATTGTTATACGATAATTCTTCTATGTACTCAGCTAACTCGTTAGGCTGATAGACATCTTCGATAACTATGACATTATCTGAATTCATGCTATGAAGAAAGTCTGCACATGCTTTGATCGAATCCAGCATCTTCTCGTCGAAGTCGTTGGGCACTATATAGAGAATGACAGTACGAACTACAGAAGACTCATCATTAGTACGAACCATCCATGCATCATTCAGTGCTTCACATAGAGAGTAAGGACCTGATTGATCCTTGGTGATGACATAGAGATGAATGTCACATTCATGATTCTTCTGACGCTCCTCTTCTGCAATACAATCTTCAGTCCATTCATCCACGACTGGATTGAAGTAGTCAACTCTCGCATCTTCTAGATACGGAATTAGATCATCCCTCCAAGTAGATCCATTACATGTTCCTCCTAAGAATACTTTACTCATAATTTTATGTATTAAGTTTATAGAACTTTTCTATTTACATACTCACTGAAATCAGTAGGAATAGGCTCATAATCTGGATCTGATAGAAGAGGACTAGATATGATCATATCTGCAGTAGTCCTATTCGTAGCGAATGGAATATTGTACAGAGATGCCAACCTAGTGAGAGCTGAGATATCAGTTTGATGACCTTGGGTGATAAGATTATCACAAAAGAAGATCAGTACATCTATCTTTCCTTCTGCTATCATCCCTCCTAAAAGTTGATCTCCTCCTAATGGTCCACTCTTCACCCTAGTGACTTTGAGAGGAACTTCTGACTTGAGGACTTTATCATTCAACAATAATCCCTCACCCAACTTCTCGACCAAAGTTCCAGTAGTTCCTGTAGCTATCAGATCATGATCTGATAGAGCCTTTGAGTTAAATGCTACCCATTCTAGCAGTTCCTTCTTCCTGGCATCGTGAGATACCAATGCTATGTTTAGTTTTGATTTCATAAGTTTGTCAGTTTACTTAAACATAAAATCGTGAGTACTTTCTGATAATCTAATCATTATATACTCATTCTTGGCCTCAGGAAGGAAGGATTTATAAGCATGAAGTTCCACTATTCTGGAGTCATTCAATCCTAGATGTCTGAAGAAAGCATCTTGACATGCCTTCATGCAATTATCGAGATCGCGTCTTCCAAATGATTGCTTCATTACGAACTGAACTGTCAAATTGAAGTACTTAGTCTCCCATACCCATGGAGAGTCCTTCTTGAAATCAATGGTTAATAGCTCCTCCTCGATCCTCTGGCAGTATGCTACTACCTCAGGATTCTTGAAGATCATCGGGTAAGCAGATTTCTTTCCTCCTTTAGTTTTGTATGCAATCTTAGCCGAGTAAAGATTGTTAGTCGAATGTATGTAGTCGGTATCAAGTATAAGAAGGATCTCCTTTTTATCGAGATCCGACTTATACTCCTTAAGTTTAATATCCATAATTTCTAGTCTAATTCTATTGTTTCATAGATGATACTTGGACTTGTCTCTCCATAGCATCGATATCTCCATCCAGATAATTCCTCTTCATAGGAAGATTCTTTATCTCAGAGTAAAGTAATGAACTGATCAGTCGGAATCGTCCATTTGATAGGCGAATATAGTGCGACTTGTCACCTACCTCGCCACGACGATTCTTTGCTATCTTCATTACTCCAATATGATTAGGAGTGTTAGGACATCGTCCTGCTGTATAAATCATATCTACTATTTGTTGCTTGCGGGATGATTCTGAGATTGCCTCCATAGGGATTTCTTCGTTTCCCCAAGAATAAATCTTAGGCTGAGCAGCAACTAGTACCAATTTACCTTTCTGAGAGAACTCAGTCAGCTTGTCGTACAGTAATCCTCCCTCTGTGTATATAGAATTCTGACCATTAGTCAGAAAATTCATTATCTTCAACAAGATTCGTTAAGTCTTGTCAGTTCTCTGATGAACTTCTACGAGTCACCTCGCAGTTGAGACTATATCTTCACTCGAAATTAATCGAGGCTTCCCATTTCCAGATCACTTGATCTGTACTCCATTTCTGGATAGTCGTTGATCCTTATTCACTGATAGGTGAATCTTGGATGCTGATTGTCTTACCTTATGATAAGAGTTCCCAGCAGTTAAGGAAGTTTTAAGACACCAATTATGTCTAGTGTCATAGTCTATAGCAATGACATCATAGTCATTTAATCTAGACCTCATATATTCTATATACTGATCAGCAGTTACTGAAGCAGATGGAACACAAGTCAAGGATAATTTATCTCCGATAGCCTTCTTTAAATTTGCTAAATGAACATTAATATTCATAGCAACTTGATCGAATGGAAGACCTGAGTAGATAGCTGCCATACGAAGAACGAAATCAGACTCCTTCATATCTCCAAGAGCTATATGATGAACTCTGGCTCCTTGTAGACAGAAACCGAGCTCCTCATTCATGAGGAATAATGTCTTTCCACAGTTGTGACTTACGAATCCAGAATTTTCATCGAATTTTACTGTATAGTTACTATAAAAATCGACATTATATATATCATATGCTGGCTCAGGAGATGAAGTGGACTCTACTCTTATCCCTGTAATAGTATGATTATTGTAGGATAGACATAATTCATACAGTTCATGAAGTCTATCTCCAAAATATCGTTCTACTGATCTTCTACTCGGAGTTCTAGGACCTATTGAGTAAGATCCATCAGGATTCACTCTATCCTTATCCCAGTTCTCCAATAGTTGCTCAGTAGTAGAGTACCCTTTCGATTCAATCAGGTATTTACCATACTTTAAGGAAGACATTATCCTCTGACGTGTTCCGTTGAATTCATCATCTTTGGAATTCCTGATAGAAGCTATCTTTTTACCTGCAGAGCTAGTGACAGATCTCATAAATTCTCTATACTCAGGGAGTTTCCAATTCTTGTGATTTCTACTAGAAGTCACTTCTGAAGTAAATCTAGTCGAAACTCCTTTCTCCAAGAATTTTTCTAATCTCTCAGGTTTTATCATAGCGATATGACCATGATATGCTAGATGACGATAAGGATCCATTACTTTGATAGACTCCACTCTATTATCAGTTCGATTGAACTTTCCGTTCACTTGAGAGTCGTGATGAGATACATACCTCCTATCAGATGGGTACTTCTCAGGATTCTTCTTTCTTATATATTCTCCAGTTAGTCTATGAGAGTAGAATCTCCTAAACTTATTAGAAGAATACACTGATGTATAGTATCCAGTACTTTCTTGAGTCTCACCGCACTCTAAATTAACAAAGTTCATAGGCATCAAGGAATCTCCTACTGATAACTCAGAAGCTTTCTTGTAGGATCCATCTATCATCATGAACCTATGGTCATCAGTGACATAGAAGTCCTTGTTATCAATGGATACTACATACCATTCAGTAACATACTTAGTTATTATACACTTCTCTGCTACTGATACTTTAGGATCAACACCATCATTTGAATAAACAGTCAGGTTCCTACTATCAGATTCATAGAGATCCTTAAGAGTTCTAGATGAACCATCAGCAAGAAATATCTCAGTATCACCTCTCATACATCCTGGAGGCATACAAATCATGGCAATCTGCCCTGTCTTCCACTTACATAATGGTTTGTATGACTGATTTATAAGGTCAGACGTACTAGCCCACCCTCCAGTTAATTGTGCATCTTCTGGACTAATCTGAATATCGTTGAAACTACATGTACTCAGTACATTCGAATAGTCTGCATGATAATCAGATGCCTTCAAGAAATTCACGAATCCTTGAGGATCATTTTTGAATCTAGAATTAGCTTGACTAATTATGGATTGATAACAAATCGACCTTAGATAATTTCTAACTGGATCAATCTGTTTCTGGTCGTAACATTTATATTTTATAATTTCTTCAAGTATATCTTTCGCCTCAGAGTCTGTCTTCTTCTCTGTAGATAAGATCGACTTAAATACTGGCTCGTCTATAGCTTCGAAATCATACTTCCTAATAGCATCGATCAATGCTCTTATGAGAGTATTATCCATAGTACTAGGATCAGTCATGTAGTACCTTTCAACAAGATCTATGTTACTCTTGGCCTCATTGAATAGGTACTGATTGAATAATCCATAAACGAGACTTAATTTTGTGATGTTATATGAATTTAATGACATGGATCCTCCTCACTTTGAATATTGGTACGAAAACTATCTTCATGAATATCTACCTCCTTGAGATTACTATACTTATAATACTCAGAGATCATCTTAATCCGTTCTCTCATATGTTTAGTATAGACAGGAATTACTCGATAAGGATCAGGCCAGAGATTTATGATGTTTACTACTTTTCCACGAGCTACACGACCTATGGACTGCAAAACTATACCTGCAATACGGCCTTGTAATAGTAATATATTATTAAGGTCAGGGAAGTCTAATGCACGATACCCTGCAGAAGTTGAAGGAATTACATCGACTTCTCCTGCTCTAATAAGATCACACGCTCCTGTGAGATCTACCATACTCTGGTTGCCTTCTCTATCATAGTAAGTATAACCTGCACCACTCACTAGAAGGATTCGGAATACTCCTTTCCAGTAGTTATCTATCCAATTATTTATAACAACTGCTAGATTATTCACTGGAATGAATAACTTAGGATACCTCAGTATAAGCTCATTCATCAACCAGCAGGTATCTGGATGAGTCCACATCTTGTTCATGATATTAGCATAAACATTAGTATCCTCACCAAAATCCTCCTCAGTAAACTCAAGATTCTTAAAACATCCAGTCTTTAGTTTTATCATATTAATATCTAGATGGATAGGAACTCTATAAATAAGAGATTGTCCAAAATAATCCACGAGTTTCTTGTTCTTCTTGATCACATCAGAAATTCCACTAGCGAATGAGATCATCTCTGCATTACTCTTATCAGCAGTTCCAGAGAATCCGTACTTAACCTCTGCATTTCTGCACATATCTAATACTTTGCATCCTCCTGGACTCATGACATACTCGACCTCATCAGCTAATATCCAGTCCACTCTATCCAACTCCTCCTGAGTTTTCTTTAATAGATCTGGATCTTTATATTTCTTTGCTCCAGATACTCCTCCAGTATTAATGATATTCAATCTACCGTCAGCACTAGGAACCTCAATATTGAATACTGACCTAACTCGTTTCTTTAATTCATCTACTGCCTTAGAGTTCGGAGCTAAGAGTAAGACATTCTTCTGAAGATCCTTGTAGGCATAGTCTACTAGAGTAGCTATTACTTGACTTTTCCCATACCCAGTATAACATTGGTAGATACCATATTTATACTTCAATACGTGAAGAAGGTCATCATTCTGATAATCCCTCAATCCTGGAAACTTGATAGTTCTATATCCATTGGAATACATGGATTTCAGAAGTTTATCCGCATCCTCAGGACCTAACTGATTCCTAAAGGTCTGATAGATAAGCATCCCCCATCCAGGTTTGAAGTAATAATGGGGATGCCTTGATTTCTTGCCTTCATAGACTTTCTTAGCAACCTTTGTATACCTCCATCCTTTATTTTTGCCCCAAGATTGATACACTCCCTGTTCCTCTTGATACTCGAACTTGGACATTTCGAGTCTATCATCACAGTACAATTTTATCCATTCATTGTCCATGGATTCAATACGCAGTATCATACCTTCCACAATAAATTTAAGTTGTTCTTAATCTTGTACTTAAGGTGTTCCTCAGGATCAGTTCCATCACTAGGGATGATTCCTACGGGAATATGATTCAGTACTGATGAAATCTTCTTTGCCACTTTTGCAGATAACTTAGTCTCATCCAAGAATACTAATATGTCACTAGGATTAAATGATCTGAGGATCTCTATCTGATAATCTGTAATCGATGAGCCCAGAATCCCCATAGGAGTTCTATCTGGAAACATAATAAGATCAGCTATAACATCGAATACACCTTCGCTAATTATGAACTTCTTATTATCTCCATGTTCTATAAGATAAGGGAATTTCTTATCAATAGGAGGATTGAAGTAAGGGAATCCAATATTCCGTCCATTTATATATCTAACTTGATAATAAATGAGTTCTCCATGAAAGAAAAATGGAATGACTATGTTATGATTATGATACTTAAAGTGAAGTGCTTTCGACAATTCACCTAAGTACTTATGTCTCTTATTGACGAGGTAGTCATAACCCTGCTCGTCAAAGTCATCAAATTCATTCCTATATAGATCAAGATTCCATATAGGATGATTCAATTTTACTAAATCGAATTTCTCTTGACGATCCTCACTAGGACCATGTACATCAAAAGTCAGTTCGTTGGAAATATGTACGAAAGACCTAGAACATCTCTTGCAATGTCCTACAGTGATCTCTCCATTTATATAGAGCTTTTCCTTGTGATAGTTAAGCTCCTGAACACATAATGGGCATTCGATATGGTACTCTCCACTTGTACCTAGGTGAGGGTGCAAGTCCGATACTGATTCTACTTCATAGTAGTTCAGTAACAACTTTCTTAAGTCAGTGAGTACGATCTCTTCCCCATTTTTCTTCGTCCATATCTTGTATTCCATAAAATGGGAAATAAAAAGTGGAGTACTATAAGATAAACTCTCTAGCACTCCACCTAATGATTTAATTACTACTTCTTGTTCTTCCTAGAACGTCTCGGTTCAGTTTCATCAGATATCTCCTCAGAAGCTATCATTTCTTCCTCAGGTTCCTGAACTACAGGGGTAGTATCTTTAGCTACTACTTCTGATACTGGAGTTGGATCTGAGCTAATAGGAGGCACTACTACAGTAGGCTCCTCAATAGCAGCCTCAGGAGCAACTTCTACTTCCTTAACTTCTACTTTAACATTAGCATCCTTCTCAGGGATACCTTTGTCAAATCTTTTCAGAGCCTCCTCTACACTATTCACTACATATCCAGGAACTGCACTAACACTCGAACATAGATCATACTCAGATCTACCATCGACTATCAGTACAAGATCATTCTTGGAGAATGTAGTCACTAGAAGATTCAGAAATCTAGTGGAAGGCATGAAACTGATACTAACTTCCTCAGGTCCCACCAGCAATCTAGCTCCACTATCGAGTGGCAGATTCAATGGGAACTTTCTTGGATTATAAATTCTCATATTCTATATTATTTAATATCCTTTGCGTAATTGATATTGTCATCTGTCCAGACGTTCTTCGAAAGATTCTTGTAGAAATTCGTAACATCCCTATCAAGATTTCGATTGTTAGTCTTGACATGACCCAGGCTAGCTCCGATCATCATCGTATTACTCTTAGTTTCATTCAGAGAATACGTGATAAATGGAATACTCATAGCATAGGCTGCTCCAGCTACCATAGCATTGAACGGATCCTCATTACTATTATCCATACGGATCGCCAGACAGTTCACTTCATCGAACTTCTGATCGACGACTCGAACTGACTTATCGACAATGGCTACTCGATCAGCATTCACCCAATCCTTGGATGCCTGCTTATCGAGAAATTCCATCAATTTCTCAATGGCATCGTTCATCTTCTCATCCGTCTTATGAAGAATCATCTGACGACGAAGGATATTGTAGTTGAGAGATCTAGGATTACCAGGAGCATAGTTATGTGAGATATAGTACCCCACTTCAAACATAGTACCTAGATCATATCCAGGAACATACACTACTATATTCTTACCATCGATGCCTGCAGTGGTATCGAGATAGAGAATCTGAGTTAATACCCTTTTGAAACTGGATACGTCATAAGACTTCTTAATCTCAGGGAAGTTTACTTCATAGTGACCTGGCATAAATACCGAATCACCACAAGTCATAACAGGCTCACATTCATCAACGTGATCCGAATTAACCATTGTAGTCTCCTTGATACGCTGCTTGAACTCATCAAAAAAGTTCTTGCATTCAGGATCCCAGAAAGGACCTGCACAGTACCAAGTACGACCACAAGTGGATTGATTGCTGTTACACATAATTCTAAGTTTATTAGTTTGTAATTATTTGTTACTTAACGATATAAATGAGGATTACTTACTATCCTCACTTATGAATTTCCTAAATGGAACTTCAGGATTAAGGTGTGGAAGCTTCTAGAAAGGCTTATTTATTACCTAGAACGAGCTTTCTTTCACCCTCTTGCAGTTTATTTAACAGATCTAAATAACTCTGTTTTATTGATTTCATAGCTGAATTAGAGTATACTAAGAACTCGGCATCATTTATGAACTTCTTACTCCCTATTATGAACTCAGGAAATGTGAGTTTAGTATTACCCTTCACCATTTCAGAATATAGTCCATAGATATTCTGACAGATAGAATTTTCTCTAGTGAACTGGACTAAATCAGCATCTCTAATGATAGCCTGCATATATTTCAAAGGAGTGTCCAACTTATTCAGTACAATCACATAAGGGTACTGAGTAGCACGGATAATCCATTTGACATCGTCAGTCATCCATCTTTTAGGTGCATAATCGATAGCGATCCTCACATTATCCTTATCATCCATAAGACCACCTGAATGATTAAAATCATGGAATAGAGCTGCAGTCAGGAGATCCCTGACATTCGTATGATTTAATATCACTGGAGGTTCATGCATTCCACATAATACATAATCACACTGCCTGAAATTCATAGACTCTGTGGCTAATTCATGACAAGTCTGAACTACACAGAACGAGTGATACATATTATGATAAGGGAGATTATTAGATTCATTATAATGCATAAAATAATGGAGCTGATCGAGAAGATCATAATCCTCCATTATCTTATACACTTCTCCATAGACATTATCAGATAATCTCATCCTGCAACAATTTAATAATGATATTCACTCCCAAGGATTTAGTACTGAGATCGATGCTTGATCCTTTAGGGTTATAAAGTAGCTGGTGATTCATGGAGACTACTTTACTTCCTGGAATTCCGACCATAGTGGGAGTAGCTATATAGATAAACTCATCCTCCATAGAAGTCCTAGTTCTAAATCCAGGATTCATCACCGAGATGCTGAACTTATTCCCTAAGTCTATACTTATTACATCTGATCCATACTCTTCTGCACTGAATGTATAGTCAGTACTCAAACTAGTAATAGGTTTTGCTAGGATCGTATGTAACTCCCTAGCAGGTCTTCTATCATAGTCATAGAGTCGATAGGTGGTATCACTCTGGTATGATACCTCCAATACGTCACACTTAGGACCTAACGCATGGACAGTCCCAGGAGCTATATAGAAATATGATCCAGGAGTAACTGACTTCTTATTCAGAACTCTCATATCTCCTTCATTCAGTTTCTGGAGTCTCTCCTTGTAAGTGAGAGGTTCAGCCAACTTACTCCATCCTAGATATAAGTAAGAATCTGATGAGCAGTCCAGAATATACCACATCTCAGGTTTATCCTTGTCATGAACTTGGATCGACAAGGATTCACTGGATACAATTCGTTTGATCATAGGAAACCTAGTACTACCTTTTATAGTATATAGGTCTATCCCTTGATTATTAGTTATACCTTGTAATTTAGTAGAAGGATCAAGGAGTGACAAAAGCCACTCCTCGTATCCCCATACTTTATCCAATTTTATCTTCTGAGATACACATGGATAAGTTATAGTTTGCAACATGTTATTTATTTTTTTTACTTAATAGAATCTACCAGCAGCATCAATGATAATCTTTCATTTCTCTTTTTTATTCATTTATTCATATCCACTACTAGATCATGATACAAGTTGCCAATCTTATTCTTATCCGTTTCTAGTTTCCTCTTGGCTAACTCTAAACTAGCTGAAGGAAGAGGACATGGGTCATTAGAATTCTCTAATCCAGAATTTCTAAACTTGATGTCTTCCATAAATTTACATTCACACACTCGTCCATCTGACCCAAACTTACATGGGAGCATCGCTCGGAATTGATCAGGAGTCATATCATCCGGGATAAAGTTATTCAAGAAGTAACTCCAGGAGCAAGGTCCATCGCCTGAACTCATAGCAAATGCACATAACCTATTGGTAATAGTACTCTTAACTCGATCTTTATGAGCAGAGTAAGTTACATTCAGAATAGTATCTCCTTTAAATACCTTATGCTTAAACTCCTCAGAATCCTCATGTACTAGTTCATTATAGAACCCGGAACATACAGTAGCTCCTTGACGCAGGAATTGAGAATACATAATCAATCCCATCTTACTATTGATAGTGTAGAATCCAGAATTTAATACCGATCCTTCCTTCCAATCGGATTGATCATTGAAGTAGATACTAACATATGAATCAACATAAAGTTTCAGGTCACTCTCAGCCAGTCCTGCATTCTTCATCATAGGAACAATGTAAGGTTCGTAGAAGAAAGGCATCCTCAACTTCACCATACTAGCCAGATTAATAAGCATCTTCTTATTTATACTAATCCAATATACTGAAGATACCGAATAAGGCATCTTAACGCGAGCATCATCTGTCTTTTCATACTTTCTCAGATACTCCATGTATTCAGAGAATTGATCCTCCCATTCCTTGATACCTTTATACTCAGAACTAATCGGGAAGGATTCTTCTTCCTTTCTGAGGTCTAGATCAAGAGTTGAAACTCTGAATCGTTCAGAACGTGCCCATTGAGCTAATGTGTTAATATTATAAAGAAGATCTCTAAATAATGCCGACCCTGTAATTTCGAATACATACTGATCGAAGTTGGCATACTGGAGATTCATTCTGGTTATCTTTGACCTATAAGAATGATACTCCTCAAGATCGTTCCCCACATAGAATTTATTGAACCCATCCATGGATGGACATACTTTAGTTCCATCCTGAAGTTCAAATAGTATTCGATATGGAGGAAACATATTATTGTTAGCCTCATCATAATCCTCAGTATCATAATAAGATAAGAGGATGTCTTTGATGAGATCACCTTGCATAGTCTTAATGACGTGAGCACGACTTTTTAACCATACATAGTAACCAAGATCAGATGCTTCAGTCCCATCTATCAACTCCACTTTCGGATCAATGTACTTTCTCATAAGTTTGTAGTTTGTTGTATGTTATTTAATTCACTGATATCTCCAGTTCCCGTATCTAATATGAATACTTTTCTGCAGTCTAAACAATTCATATAATTTCCTAGAATAGGATCATTTCTCAATTGAGTATGTCCAAAAATTTGGACTGTACCATCTTCTAGATAATCTAAATCCAATCCTTCTCTGACATCTCTCCAAATAGGACTGCTAAATAAATTCCATCCTCCTCTGTAGGGACCTATCACTCTGAAAGTAGTAGGACTAACCTTATGAAGGTGATTCAATTTACATGACCAGTTATCGCCTGAGATATGATCCAGATATGTGGACCTAAATCCATCTCCTACTCCAGCATGAGTAAATAGATACTTATCATACTGGAATGCCATCTGAAATTTATCAGAATTTTCTATGAATAGGTCTCTGTACCTATGATCATACCTACTCCAGTTCACTCCGTAGAGATACTGAAAGTCATGATTCCCTATCAGTAGGATGACCTTATCTGATGACTCCTTGAACTTTAGGATGCCCTCAAAATTCTCTACAACCTGTCTAGGTGAGATGCCTTCATGACTGTATGGATCAGTATAATCTCCTAGGAATACTATGTATTCAAATTCATCTTTTCTGGGGATTACATCCTCCCAGAAGATCCTTCCATGGATGTCAGGTATAACAGCTGTCTTATTCGATTGATTCATGTCTCATGAATTCTCTGTGATTCACCTCTATAAAGTTTATCACTACTGAACATTTCTCTCCATTTACGACTCTGACCTTTGATAACTTGAATTCAGATGTCATAAGAGCTACTGATAACATATATAACTTCTTAGTGTCATAAGCATTATCATATAACTCTACATATTGGATATCTCCCTTCACATAGAACTTCACGTGAGTAGACAACGATCCACGATAGAGATCCCAGATTTTAGAGATCAGAAGGTACCTATAATATACCTGATAATCCGTAAGGAATTCATACTCAGGGTAGTAATAGGATCCTTCTACTCCTCCTATGAACTTGAAGAATTCATCATTATTAGGTTCAAAGTAATCTGACCTAAAATCATCTACTAGGATAACTCGACCTCTTCCATACTTAAATACAATTGAGTCCATAGAGGACTTAGTGTATACTGGAATTAGAAGATTCGGTAGTAATGAATTCCCTACTGGCAGTTCTTTTGTCTGATTGAACTCAGATGACTTAAGAACCATAGCCATATAGCTACCAGGAAGATCGTACTTGTCAGGGATAATAGCTTTATCATGAACTTTTCTAGTAGATTTCATCTTAGAGATCATCTCACTGGGGATAATGACCTCGTTAAGGATATTCATCATCCTAGTGGTCTCTGAGAAACTAGTCTTTATAGTATTTAGCATCCTATAGATTCTACTAGACTCATCAGATCTGATGATCACGATATCTGCATCTTGACAAGCAAATGCTAGACAGAAGTCTAGGGAGTACTTGCTAATCATGGATCTGGCATGATACTTCCCTCCTAATATAGCATAAGATATGATCTTAATCCCTTTGTTATGACAGAACTCTATGAGATCTTTATCATAATACTTGGGATTAATTTCCATCTCATTATACTCAGGATAATGACCCAGGAGATTGTTGTACTCTTCGAGTTGAGACACATTAAAATTACTAACTCCAGTATGCTTAAATCTCTTATCAGACTCTAGCATCTTAGCCAGATCAGACCAATCTGATCTGGCATTATGGATGAGCATAATTTCTATCTCCTCCACTCCCATTTGAGTCATATGGTTGCTAACCATAAACTCATACTGATCCGTCATTTGAGGAGGGATCTTGGAGATCACTTTAGGTTGACCCTCACCTCCTACATGCTTATTCAGTACATAGTCGTTGGCATAACAGATAGAGGTATCTACATAATCCACTCCGGATTTAAATTGGTCCTCAATAGACTTAAGATCAGCCAGATGAAGTTCATAAGTCCCTAAAGCTACTCCAGTACACCTGTAATTCACTTTATTCCCATTGATAAAATAGGAATCTAAGCATTTCTTTATATCATCCATATCAGAGTTTGTATTTAAAAAATTGTAATGAATATTTCATTAGTGGATGGTTTATGAGATCTTGGATTATAATACCATTTGACATATACCTTAGGACCATTATCATCACATCTATATACCTCCTGATCACCAAATACCTCAGTCAGGTCGAATAAACATGGTCTGATAGAATTGAACAAGAGTTTCATATAGTATAATAACTTCTCCATGATAATTCTATCAGACCTGAATGATTGTTTCATTCTCTCTTTATCCTGAATTGAAGAGAAGGTACCGCATACTTTATAGTACTGAGGATACCTGTACAACTTCAGATACCTAGAGTTCCTATGATCTATTATGTAAGGCAGTTCATTCTTACCTAATCGATCATAAGGAACTCGGGCTTCAGGAAATTTAAATTTAATATTATCTTTTGTAAATTCAGTTATAAGCTCACCAGGAGCAATAACTTTATTTAATAATTCATCCATACCATCACTTACTTTGTTCAGAAGTAAGGCTTAACGGCTGATTAAAAGGTGATTTTAGCCATTCATCCACTAGAATTCTAGTATTCATATTCTTAACTGTGATTAATTCACTAGAATAATCACCCGACTTATAAGAATTATATGCATAGATATTCATCGGGTGAGTAGATCCATAAGAATCTGCACAGGATTCAATGGCTACTTTAGGAAGTGAGAGAACATTGAAATTCTTTTTAGTTCTAGAGTTGAGGTGATAAGAAAACTTCCTAGAAGTACTATGAGGAGATATGTTAATAGTCCTCTTATAATTTAGTCCAGGATCACCTATTAGTATGTAGTTATATAGTAGGTGGACTGGAGTATTAGTCACTAAATCTCTGACTACGGACCTTTGACTATTGGCCATCATGATACTCGTTAGAACTGAGTCATCATACTCCAATAGAGTCTCCAGATCTCCATCATAAGTATACTCGAATCCAGGTATCCTATGAAGAGTCAATCCTACAGTCTCTACCTTCCCATTAGATTTAGTCTTCTTGTAGGTTTTAAGAGTTCTGGGACTTATCAGCATAGGGATATAATCATAACTAACATCAGGATCCATGATCTGTAAAAGGTACATATCCTCAATATGAAATATACCTTGGAATATACTATAGTGAGCCTTATGACTGAAGTGATAGACCTCATCCCCTAAACCAGGGTCCGGTATCCTATCTTTAAATAATTCGAAAGAACTAAGTTTATAGCTTATTGCAGACATATTCTAGGGGATAATAACTTTCTAATAGCCCACTTAGGATGATAATATTTTATAAGTCTATCATCATAAATGAACCTCAATGTATTACTAAATGATCTCAACAAGAACATATCAGTGAACCGTACTCTTGATATATCAATCCCATTTAGTATTGAGATAACCCAAGGGTAGTTCGTACTCATATCGAAGTGCCTTCTATCTTCAGTCACCAACGCTGAATCTATCTCATCAAATTCGCATTCTACAAAAGAGAAATCGAGGTTATTAAATTTCACCTGAAACTTTTCTAGATCTATACTATGAATAGAGGATCTACTATTACGAGATACGAATGCTAGCTTATCATAGTCACTCAGAATTTCTAGAAGTTCTCCCATTACAGTAGTAAAGAATTCCTCAGGACTATTATTCAGTAAATCCATTAGAACTGCTAATAGTCTCGCTCCATCATCAGTCACTGAAACTGTCAATTTAGTATCTCCTGACTTCTCTTTTATTATTGATAAGAGATAGGAGATATTATTAAATTCATCAGGAAGGTCAGGATCAATAGGGAGTTTAAATGATATATTATATCCATCAAATTCCCTAGGAGTAAATTCCAATAAACTCCGAATATACTGAATTACTAGGAATTCTGATAATCCTGCTGAATAAAATAAACAATGAACGTACTTAGCTGCTTCATCATCGTCTATATACTTAAATCTTAATAATTCTTTATTCTCCATTCAGAATTAAGGCTTAGGAGGGCGAATTACAGTAAAGTGATAGAGACATTGCTACTTGTAGGAGAAAGTACTAAATCAGGAAGAGTCCACCCCAACAATAGTACAGGATTGCTAGAAGCTTCATCATAATTGAATCTATTCAGAAAGAATACTCTATCATATACTATCGAGGATGATCTCACTAGAGCTATAAGAGTCAACTTAAGGAATCTCATAAGATGCTTATTACTAAATATGAACATCTTTACATAGGATAATTCATAATCAGATAATTCAGTGGCCATAACCTGAACTCCATCCTTCTCCAATCTGAAGATACTATAGATACCAGTCACGAACTCGTATAATTTCAATACTCCGACTTGATTCACTCTCAACTTCTTTACCTGAGAAGTCCCTGATAAATTCATCACGTCATAGGACTTGTAGTGAGATAGATTAGACTGGTCTACTTCAGGAAGATAAAGTCTAAATTGAGACTTACCTGTCGTGAACTCATAGTGCCTACCTTCGATCAGAGCTAACTCTGACTTCTGTATATTAAATCTGGATTCAGTTATCAGGATAGATGATCTATTTGAGGGAGATAGAACTTTGGGAGAACCTTCTTCGAATGATAGATCAAATAAGTTCAGCTTATCTATCTTCTTCTGTATAAAAGTCTTTATAAATGGATCTACTTTATTCTTGAGATCGAAGTCAATAATCCAATCCCTATATTGATCATTGAGGATCCACAGTCTACCAAAATGAGAGTTAGTCAGGTATTCAAACCACTCATTGATAGATATTATGACTTCTGATCTTCTGGATTGAGCATCAGAGCATTTAGAACATAAATGGACTAAATTAGAGCTCCAAGGAGTCATCTTTACTAGTGGAGATCCGCAGTTAGTACAATAAGATATATCTGATACTTTCGAATACTCATAGTACCTATAGTAATCCAACTGATGATCTATTATCATATGACTCTCTATCTCAGACTTGGATCCTATACTGAATTTCTTATTGCATAACTTACAGGAAACTTTAGTTGCATCGTTCATTACAAGTGCAGTTTAGAATTAATATTATTCAAAAGTAAGGCCAAGAACTGGAGTTAAAGGTGAATTTATAAAAGGTAGCCCTTAGTCCCATGAGATAAAAAAAATAAAGAAGCCATTAGGCTTCTATACTTAATCCTGAAGATGGAGGATCTGCAGCTGATCTTATGAATTGTTCAGCGTAGTCCTCATCTATGTCATTTGTGCGACTCCAGAATAAATCGGACTCTATGACAAGTCGATCCTCTATAGAGATATTTGGTACTACCCTACGAGTATGATCTGGATCTGGAAAGTAATCGTTTAGAAGTTCTAGGAACATCTCAAAGTACTGAGTTATATTCCCTCCATGGATTAAGTTATCTACTCCTCCTTTAAATATCAGTCCTAGGGATACTACATGATTATTATATCCATGTGATTGATCGTGGAGTGTCACATAGTACCTACTCATATATGAATCCTCATCCCTTACTGTAGCCACTATCGGATATAGATCTTTAATCTCTTTAAGTGGTCCTGAGATATAAAGATTATAATAGAGTTTATGGAGGATAGTATCTGAGGGTAGTGTAAACATAAGAAGATCATCTATGATCGTCATCGATGCAACCACCGATAGAAGCCTAGATACGCCTATTATCTCCATAATTTATACTCACGATATCTAGATAATAATTCATAGTATCAATAATCAGTCAATTTATTGGCCTCCTACCGTTATATGGACGGGATAAATTCATTAAAATTAGCCGTTACGAGGGACCGTTCGTCCTTTATCCTTCTTAGATTCATAATCCTTACAAGACTCTGGAGTACTCCTATGATCACAGAAACTACATGGATGCAATTTATTCTCACACCAGAATTCGTTAAAGCGTCCTACTTCATTTACTACACAGTACTTACAAATCTGTTTCATTCGCAATTATTTGATTTGCATAATCCCAGATAAGTTTCTTAACCTTATCTGAATAATTACTTATCCTGGGCACTTGAAGTAAGTACCTACTCTCGGAGGAGTTCTTTAACGAATCCCACCGCTCTTGACTACTTACAGAATTCCACCATTTATTAGGGAGATATTTCGGATTCCGTTTGTAGGTAAGATTATCCCAGGCATAATCAAGTCTTGCTGGAAATTGAGAGTACTTAATAAAGTCAGTATCAATTATTCTTATAGATGCACTCCCATGGTAATCCTTGGTCCTCACATCTAGTAAATGGGTGGGTATAGAATACCTGCACAATAGATCAATTATCATCTCAGAGAATAACTGAGAATCTCCTCCCACTTTATCCAGAGAATAATCTAATAGCCACATGGATATTAGGACTGATCCAGGAGAACGCACTGAAGAACCTACTGATACTAGTACCTCGTAGATACTATTAGCAGAGTCAGCATCATATATAGTGAGTAGATATTTACTCCCAGGTATCTGAGATGATACTAGCTCTAGTCCCAGCTCCACTGGCACTGATATCCATGTATCCTTTATTATGTTAGTAGCTCCAGGAGGAGTGACATCACTACTAGAATTGGAGTATCTAATACAACCCAGAATACATAAGGACTCTGAATTCAGAAATTTTATTCTGTTAGTTATCATTCTCTATGAATTTATATCCCATTGTCCATGAGTATCATATTAGCTCTATCCCAAATCAACTCCTGCAACTCACGAGCTATGCTATTAGTTATCCCCATTACTTGCAACAAGAATCTCGTATGGGATCTCTCGAATCCTGCTGCCGTAACTGAAAGTCTGCCTTCTAACGAATTCCACCATTTATACCCAAGTCTAGTATCACCGTAGTACTGAATTCTCTTCCAGATACAGTCCTTACTCATCATAACATAATGAGCTAAATAAAAGTCCAACAATAGTATCCTGATTGTAACGAGTCTGGGGATGCCACTTGAAGTAGAGATCTCTAGGATGGTAGTATGATCACAATAATCAGATATTAATTTTATCACTGAATCAATGAATAAGTCAGCGTTGCCTACTATTGATTCGGGAGCAACTTTAGGCTTATTCACTAACTCGACTGATACTCTCACTAATCCACTGGCTAGAATGATAGGATCCTCATTGAAAGTTACTTTTAGAGGATAGACGTCGCTTATGGAGTCAGGATCATTCACGACTACTATATACTCTCCTTTATTTAGGTAGAGATCAGATAGGTCATTAATAGAAACCTCTTTAGTTGCGACTTTAGTGAGTTCTACTACTTTAAGTGGGGAATCAATACTTCTACTGCAACTTAGTACACATGGAGTACCTCTATCCAGAACCTTGATTTTAGAAGTCACTATACTCATATAAAGTTTTATTCAGTAGATCTAGTAGCATATGACTATAAGTGACTGGAGCTCCTCCATGAATTAGGACTTCATCCTGACTTGAATCTATGAAGAAACTGCACTCCATACCATCTATAGGGACTGGCATGAATCTGACGACTACTCTATATTCAGATAATGACGAATCAGGATCATAGATATAGATCAAGTATAATACTGGCTTGACATCCTCAGGATTTAAATGGTATCTTACCAGTTTATGGATCATAGGATAACCACGATTATCATGTACAGTAACTACCAGTAACTTAAGATTCAACTCCTCAATAATGTCTAATTCATTTAGTTTCTTAAGTGATATTATACTCAAATTCATTCTTATTTAGAATTTGTAAATTACTCATTCAGAATTAAGGTTCTGGAGGTGATTTAAATCACTAAGGGCTAGCATAAACTGAGCAGAGAGAGAGAGTATGTGCGGAGTACTAGGTACTGACATCATCGGGAGGGATATTATCGATAGATAATTGGGATGGAGGAGATGAGTGCAGGGATTATGGTTTGACACTTCATTGGAAGAATTCTAATAGAAGTAGAATTTGCATGAAGGAGTACTATGATAGAATTGGAGTAGTATGATATCCTCAATTTATAAAGAATTATAATATAGTACTTAGCTCTAGGAGGGAAGCGAGTATGTTGTACGTCAGTACAACTATAAATCCTTACGACGGTAGGAGGAAGGATTTAGACTACGAGCGACGACTAGATTGAGCTAACTGCAGATATGAGGTAGTAGATAAGGAGTATCGAGGGTGGGGAAATGAACGCTAGTTCATTGGGAAGGATCGAGTGCTGATAGAAATAGATGAAATAAAAGATAGAGTCCAGTTGTTAGCTGAACTCTATCTGAGTGATCTCAATCTGGTCGATAGCTCCATACTCGCTATCTCCCTTCTTTCGATACCTTGCGTTCCAAAATCTACTACTCTCGTCGGAACTTGTTTTGTTCCTCCTCGGTAGATTTTGTCTCTACTTTTATTAATATTATTTATAGAGGCTCTTAATTTCAATTTCCTTAGAAAAAAGGTAATGTCGAAATTAATTCGCCTCTATAACCTTAATAGGCTGGTACACAGCGTTTAATGGTAATTCACTTATAGGTTTAAATTTTTGATGATTTATTCCTTGAATTAGTCGTTATATCGAGCATTATTCCCAATGAATTCAAGTATCTTACCAGAGGAGCGTAGGCTATAACTTTGTAATTTGATCTCTCTACTACTTTGCTAATATCCTCCAGAGATACTTTGTATTTCATAGGAGTCCCTGAACTTAATGCATTCCCCAACCCAGGTAGTATATTTGACTCCACTAACTTCTTTACGTCATCTTTAAATCTAGGTTTTATATACTTCAGATCAGGATCGAATACTTGGAGTAGCTTATTATCCGACGACTCTTCTGTATTCATATTAGTTATATTGGGATATTTTCCAGTAAAATATAATACTAGATTCTCCATTAACTTATCATCCCAATCATCTGAATAATAGATATTTATTGGATATCCTTTATGTAAACGGATCCTAGTTCTACTGACAGCTTGAGCTAGTTGGTAAAGTGAGTAGAACTCAGGGGTAGTCTCGCATCCAAAAGTAACATTGAATTCAGATATTACAGTTTCAGGTACATGGAATTCTCCTAGAAATACTATGGAATCACTTTCCATGAATTTGTTAGTAGCTTTATCCAATCCTGATTGATAATGAATTATATCATAGTCTCTTCCTTCGATAAACCCTTTCCCTCCTAATAGAGATGATAACAATTTTGTGAAATTCTTAGATTCGTTTATCTTAGAATCCACTAGATCATTAGTAGATTCATCGGAATTTCTTAAGTTTTTCCAAGTGACTACTAGAGTTCTTGTATTTAATTCTATTATCTTGGATAGAGTATCTACAGCATCCTCTAAATTTGAATCAAGATGTTTTATCCTAGATGAAGATTGATTTCTCTTCAGAGAGAACGAGAACTTCTTTAAAGTTATAGGGGAGTTATACTTTACTGTATTAGTAGATAGTATGGTGAATAACTTAGATCCATAAAAAGTTAGATCTCCAGTGCCATCGAATAGAAGTACAGTATTCAGCATTCTTTTGTTTACTATATTTAAGAAGTTAGGAGATACTACGATCTTCTCAGCTCCTCTACTAAACTCGCTCCAGATAGGTCTATACTTCTTCCAGATAGTCCCCATTACCAGTCCTTCTCTTATCTCTCCTAATTTGGTGGAGTGATCGAACTTTCCTAGGAAGGATGGGTCAGTGACTTTCTCAGCATCATACAATCCTTTGAATGATTTGAATGACTCAGGTTTTATAAATACTGTATTTCCTACTCTAGTCAATTCGTTAGTCCTCATGGACCCTATTTTATCCTTAGGTATTAAATCCATGACCTCCTCAGTCATCCTAGATGATAATCTCATGAAATCTCCTTTAGTCACTACTATCTGATTCATAGATCCAGTAGAAGGGAGTTCGTCAATGAGAATGTATCTTCTAGGGAGCGGCTCAGTGGATTTGTAAGTTACTGATCTAGTATAGATATCAAAATCCTCTTCAGGTGGATTAAATGATGTCTTCACTAGAAGAGATGGATCCTCACTCATTAACTTATAATGAGTGCATATAATGACTTTCTTATTCAGTAGATCCTCAGGATTATTCCTCCATAAATTATTATCGACTCCTTCTGATTTGTAATCCGAATGAAGTACAATTATATCAGATAGATGGAGTGCGGATGGGTCATCCTCATCAGTCAGAGATTTACAATATTGATACATCTCATTGCACTCTTCTATGGTAGAAGCTGAGTAAAGTATACCAACACTATAGTTCTCCTTAATAATTTGTTTTATAGCCGTAGTCTTTCCTGACCCACATCCGGAGGCTACTACGTAAGCTCCATATTCATCAGGGACTGTTATGGTCCCATTTAAGAATTGAAGATTCATTCCGAGATCTCCAACTCTAGTATAGTAGATATTATTCATATCCTTTATGTTGTTTTGTCGTTATTACTAAATTAATATTAAACTCCTTAAGTAAATGCCTTACCAAGAATTTGTAGCAATCTAGTTTTACTTCGTACCTAGTAATTCCTATATCTATAAGATCACGAATAGGTACTACTACATCGATTATCTTCTTATCAGATTTTTTCTTAGTAAAGTACTCCAGAATTTCAGGAAATGCATACGCTAGAATCTCTACATCCTGCCTACAACTCTTAGCTACCCTACTGAAATCAGGAGTGGGTAGCTCTACTACATCATTCTCCTCAGCATACATTAAGTTTGCTATGTTATTCATAGTATCATTAATACCTTTAGTGCATGATTTTAAGTAGGACATAGTTCTATCGAACTTATTCAGTTTCATAACCTCGAATCCATACTCAGTTAGAATAGCTCTGTCGTTAGGATTGTGATTGATCTCATGAAGTATACACAGAGACTTCTCCTTGATGAAGTAGTCCACTAGTATATAATCCTTTCCCTCAGTATAAGGAGTCATTATCGGAACTTGCCTAGCTCCAAATGAAATAACTCTCAGATCGTTCAGTAGATTTATGTAATCGATATCTTTCTGTTGTGATCTGAGAGTTCGTTCTTTTCTTATTAGGTTTTCGAAGTTTATTATTCTCCCTGCGACTTTTGAATTTATGAATCGTGGGTACTCTATTCCTTCGATAGTGAATATTTTATCCATAATGTTATATAGTTCATTCACTTTTGAGGGTACCCAGGTTCCCTAGCCCTCTTTTATTCAGGGGTTGATTAGGCTGAATAACGGAGATTATAAGGCAAGTTCGAAGAAACGTAATCCCCTGATATTCAGCTCTTAACGTTATTTGCCCTAAATTCTGACCTTGTTTCGACCTAACTTCCCTCCTAAACCGTCCTAGGAGCGGGTTACCTTTAGTTAATAATAATTATGATCCCCTTACTTGTGAAGGGATTGAGGAGAGATATCGACCTATCCCATTAACTTGAACTTTCCAACATGAGTGAGATTTTAACTACCACGAATCCGTTCAATTCAGCAGAGATCAAACGGACTATTCTGGAGAAGGAGGGACTTGTGGATAACAAACCTCCTCAAGTATTAGTAGAGGATGCTACGATAGACGAGGATTTCGACAATGAACCTGGGACTATCATAAATCCTCAGACTGCAGCTAGTATTGTATCAAATTCCTATAGATCTATCTCCAAGGATGCTCAGGTAATTATACATGATGCAACCTCAATAACTACTAGAGATAAGATCGAGAAGTCAAAGGAAGTCAGTGCTGCACTGAATCGAGTCTTTACTGAATATAATAGTAAGTATGGACTCAGCCTTAAATTCGACTTCACATCACTGAGTCAGTCGCTACTCTATATCACTGACAAGAAAAACTTTCGTACTCTTGAGCTATTTGTCAGTGAGACTTTTGGTAGGTTCAGAGCACTGATCATGGTGAAAGTCCTGCAGTCGATTGCTATACTGGCAGATGATATCCTCGATCCAAAGAGGTTACTTTCTAACGAGGTAGAGTATACTGACAAGTTCTTGGTAGTCGAGAAATTACTGACCTATGTAGACATGATCGAGAAATTATATGCTCAGGTCAAGATTGTAGGTGCAGATACAGAGTTAGCTAAACTGAAGGATGAAACTGAGGGAGTATCAGAAGCAGGGATGTCTAATGAGGAAATGAAACGATTCCTAGATCTAGTACTAGCTCAGAATGATATAAAGACTGTAGAGTCTGAGAATAAAGATTAAAGTCATGTCAGAGTTAATTGAAAAATTGATGACTGAATCGGTGGATCCGATTTATGTCGATAGGGATGAAGATTATAATCCCATGAGAGATAATGAGAAATGATACTATAGTAGAGTTCCGTCTGGATAAAATACAGATAAAATTGTAGCGCATCAAGAAATTTGATCCTCACAGCTTTATCAATCCATATAAATCCAAAGGCGTTTTCTTCCATTTGTTCTGAGTTTAGGTTAGTTTATTCGAGGATCTAGATTGGAACTCTACTTCTTATAATCGATGTAGAAGAGCTTCCCACGAGCAATAATTTGCTAAAAGTCCCGTACGCATGGTACGTCAAAATGTGAGGAGATTTTCTAAGTTTGGTACTCAATAGGAGACATTTGTTTTGCAGGGGGATGCCTCTTCTCATCGATTACTATTATAGCAATCTAAACTTAGAGTGTATATGAGGCCATTATTAGACTATGTTATAGGATTCTTAAATGGAGAATCCAAGGAGAATTTTCTGGAAGTTCTGAAAGTCTATTGTAAAAGAGGTGACAGATCAGGAGTAATTAGACTACTCGTCATGATAGCAGGGAAGGATCCTCGCAGTAAACTCTCTCCAGGTCAATGCCCTTGGGAGGGTATAGATGATTGTATGTACTACCTTCTGGCTCAGTTAGTAATAAATAAAGAGTGCTCTTTATCAGAGGCACTGATTTTGTCGGAATTCGTAAATAAGAAAGGACGAGTATACAGTGAGATGCCAGAAGATCTCAGAAGATTCTGGAGGAGTAACATGGGATCATGCAGTATACTATCTTTGGACTGTCTGGTATTTACAGAATTTTTAGAAGCATACAGAAATGACTACATATATAATAAAGAGATTTGCGAAGATAGAGTCAGAAGGTCAAGAGAAAGAAGGGAAGCAGAGAAGAAAGACTTCATCTAAGAAATCAGCAGTTATGAATCTAGTAGGAGGTGGAGCACTGATCGGTACTTCTCTAGGATCAGTAAAAGCATTGAATAAGTTTGTTAAGGATCCATCCTTCGAGAAAGAAGGTGAAGATGCCCATAATACTAGATCAGAGCTGTTTAACAAAGTCAAGGATGTAGCTAACTCCAAGGGAGTGGTGGTGAGTCAGAATAGTCCTCGATCGAGAGTGAAGGGATCTCATTATATGAATGACGATCTAGTCAAGAAATCCTATAAGAGTACTGTAAAGTATCAAAGAGATTCTGATCCTGATAAGTATAAGGATAAATCAGATGATGAAGTCGTCAGGTCTCTAGTGGAGGAGGGTGGACCTAAATTAGCTGATGCCTATAAGAATGGCAAAGGTAAGATAGGACTAAATCCTGAGGATATTGGCCATCCCTCTGCTATCTCTCATGAATTAGGTCACGCTATTGATCAAACTGAAGGAGGAGTCGGATCCAAGGTCAGAAATTCAATGACTTCAATAGGAGGATACTCTTCACCTACATCTGCAGTTACTGGACTTCTATCTGGAATTAATTCTGAGAGATTGGCTAGGAAAGGTAAGAAGGAAGGACTGATCTCCAAGCATTCTTCATGGGCAGTTCCAGTACTAATGAATACTCCCACTCTTATTAATGAAGCTGTAGCTAGCAGGAAAGGTTATAAAGTCCTAAAGGATGCAGGAGCCACCAAAGATCAACTGAAGAATGCTAGAAATACTATGATTGGTGCTTATGGATCATACGCATCTAAGACTATAGGTGATGTAGGAGTTGGTCTGGTCAGTAGAGGGCTAGGGAAACTTACTGAGAAAGCCTACTATAAGCTGAAAGATAGAAGGAAGTCAAAGAAAGGTGACGACTCCACTGAGTAGGGACTATACCTTTATTAATATATTATAATAAGTAATTATAATAATTACTAGATATCAAAGTATATGAAGTACACAAAGATAAGTAAACCTAGGGGGGGGTTACTATTTTAGTCGATAATTCCGAGTATAAGAGATCAGGAACTCTGATTATATCAGGGAGTCCACTTAAGCAGAATCAACGGCTCCCAGTGACCTCATCGGATGAGTTTCTGATTACTCAGTTCTCGTATGATGATCTAGTGCCTAGCTCTTTCAGTAGTGCACTAAGAGTGGGATTTCAAGGATCAGAGGAAGGATCTCAGTCAGATATCTTGAATAATCTGAATCTTAGTAAAGCAGGAGTGAATGACTGGCAGAAAGTTCAGTTTGGTCCTTATAAAATTCCACAAGCAGTGATTCTGAAGACATTGCCTAGCTTTAACTTCTCATCTTCTCTTAATATTACTAATGGATTAGGGACTACGCTGACTGGATTTCAATGCGTAGTTCATCTTAATCTCTCTAATTATTACGGAGGAGTGAATCTTGCAAGTGGGTATTCTAGATCATCCTCACTGGCTAATGGAGCCAATACTGGAAATGTATCTGGATCAGTAGTCACTATTGATGATTTCGAGTATCAGTCAGAGGGAGATTTAGATAATGCTATCAGTTTTGATGTTGAGTTATTAGGCACCTTCCCATCAGGTACTATTGGAAAATTATCGTCAGGTAATTACAGTTATGCTGGATCAGTGAATTCGACTTTTACTGCAGGAGATTTCATGGAGGGATCTACTAGTTCTATAACTGGATCTATCTATCCAGAGGAATCAAACTTAGTACTTAGTAGCTCTGGATCAAATAATATACTAGTCACCCTGAATATTTATCTCTATAAATAATATAATCACTATTATGGCATCAGTTTTTAAATTTCGGAGAAAACTTTACTCCATGAATACTTTCAAAATGAAACTCAGTGACCTGGCGCTAGAGTTTGGAGTTCAATTTCCAGAGGATTTCAAGACTCTTGCCAGACTTGAGAACTCTCTAGATACTGATCTTCACTACTGGGCAGTTAGTACTCCAGGTATCTATATGACTGCTCCCACGATCATGATCTATAATGAGCTTCAGGGTCATAAAAAGATCCTTCCTATTCTAGTTGATAACTCTGGTAGTGTAATACTACATTGGAATCTGAAAGATGGAACTTATAGCTATAATGGGACTATACTTAAAGGTGACATGCCTTTAGTGAATGTACTTCTTAATCAACTGGATAAATCGATGGGAAGTGCTATGAAGACTGCGGATGATCCTGAGGTTGATGGAGGTGCAGTTGAAGTTCTGAAGCAGGATCTAACTAATTATCAAATGTATAGGGATCTATTAGTCCAAGCATTTGGACTGCAGGTTCCTCAACAATAATATAAATGAATCTTCTATGCCTCTCACCCTAGACGATTGAAGCACAACTCAGGAGATGATAAGTCCGCCAAGAAGTCTAGTTCAAGGTAAGATTGTCAGTTATTATACGGGAGTACTACTGTATAATAATGTCGTGGACAATCAGGACATACGGATTGTTAGCTCAGTGGCAGAGCTAGGGACTGTTAATCCTTCGGTCGGTGGTTCGATCCCATCACAATCCGCTATTTATTAACTTAATACGATAACATTATGGCTTTCATTCATAATACTGAACGCAGGGGGGGGTCATTATTCTAGTAAAGAATCCTAATAAAGTCACCAATGCTAATCTCATCCTATCATCTGCAGTAGTACTCGAGCCTATTAGTAACATAGATCCAGTACTACCAGGTACTACTATTATTAAGCTTCCTACAGAACAATTAGAGGTAATAAGTGTTGGGAGCTCCACTCTTGAATTAAGCTTAACGGTAATCGCTACTGGAGAAGGATATGACTATATTCCATCTACCTACATAGATCTTAATTTCCAGACTGACGATAATAGTTATGGTAGTGAGTACAATTATGTATACGGAGAGTGTGAGTGGGGAGTGAATACGAATTGGAGGTCATTTGAATTTATAATAAATTAATCAAACAGTTATGGAGGTAGGATCATAACCTGAGAGTTTGTGAGTTCGAATTCTACCTGGCCATCAATCCCTAAATTTTATTAGTATGCAATTCATTGAAAGAGATATTACTTATAGGGGGGGGGTTACAATTTATAGTGACTCCGGGATCCCTTAGTAGTACGAGGACATCATTAAGCCTAGCTATGTCAGTAGTGAATTCTTCAGGAAGTAATTACTATATCACTCCTCAAGAGACTCCTCTAGCACCATTGAATAAATCAATAAGGGATTTGACAGTATTTATTAAGTATACTGAGGGAGATATAACAGCTTTATTGAATAATTTTCATACTGTTATTACGAATCACTCCATGATTCTTAGTAGTGAGAGTGCCTTCATACTACTTACTACCAGTTCTACTAGAACTTTAGATGCAGGAGCTTATTATCTTTATTCTAATCCAATTGTGGATAATCCAGTCACTAGCATTAAAGTGAATCATATTGTATCTTATTCACATAGTTCTACATCAGGATTCTCAGATATTAGTCTTAAAGATCCGTTAACATTAGTGACTTCCAGAGGATCGAATGGAAAATTTGTTTAATATTATTACATTATGGCAATTACATCAACTGTCAGTAACCAGATAGGGGGGGGTTACTGATAATCTTAAATGATCTATTCTACCTCCAAGGCAGTACAGTTGAGGTTTATTATCAATATGGATTAAGTACAAGAACTCTCATCAAATCCATTGAATGCCCTAGTGGTACTCAGCAGGTGATAATAAAATTACCTCTATTAGATCTAAATTCCTCATATGGTGAATCCGGGAGTATAGTTGTAAATATAAAGAATCCTGATTATGGAACTATTACTCCTGATCAGGGTAATAGTATGTCCTATGACTATTCTGATTACATGCAAAGAACTACATGGAGATCATTTAAATTCGATAACTATTGATTATCAATAATAGTCTGCCACCTTAGCTCAGTTGATAGAGCAATAGCTTTGTAATCTATTGGTCGCAGGTTTGAGTCCTGCAGGTGGCTCTTTATATAGTGCGTTAGTTCAGTTGGTTAGAATGCATCCCTGTCACGGATGAGGTCATGGATTCGAGCTCCATACGCACTGCAGTAGCTAAGAATAACTAAATCTATACTTTATGAAGAAGTTATTTAGTATATTCGAGTTCTCAGCATTCGTGATCATAATTCTTGCGATATCTTCATGCTCAGTCATGAATACTAGATTTATGATTACTGTATGCTCTGAAGATGATACACCTCCTTTGTCAGAAACCTACGAAGTAAATATCAAGCATCATGAGGATTACGGATTGATACTGACAATAACTGACGAAGGAGTAAGACTACATTGCAATAATTTAATAAGTAGGTAATATAGAAGTTAACTTTCATACGTGAGTTAGAGTCTCAGATTCTGATAGACTTCAAAGTTGAGTAACTTCACAATAATAAAATAAGAAACCCATGGCTGTTAAATTTACTGAATACACTTTAGGGGGGGGGTTAGTCATAAAAGTAGATAGAGCCCAAAGTCTCCAGTTATTTTCATATTATGATCTCGACTCAGAGATCTACTATGCAGGAGAGATCTTTAGTAATGCTCCTAGTACAGGATTAGTAAGATTCTCATGGCAAGATATAAAGGATATCATGGCAGGTCATAGCTCCCAAGGATTTCCATTTATTTATCTTATGGATATGGATCTAATGACTGAGTATGGTTATAATTTACCAGATGCAGGAAGTTTAGGTCAACCTGGTGATGCATCTATGTACTTTGAATCATGGGAAGCTGATGGAATAGCACTGAAGAGCTTTCTTCAACTTAGTACGGATAATTATCCTTATTATGTTGATCCAATTGTAGCAGATTTCTCTAAGCTGTGGGTGAGTTATATCCCAGTCTAATGAAATAAATCGCATCCTTAGTTTAATGGTTAGAATGTTGGTCTCCAAAACCAGAGATCTAGGTTCGACTCCTGGAGGATGTGCAATTAAATAATTTAATAAATAAGATTATGCCTGTACAAGTATTAGATTATAATCAGGGGGGGGGTATACTCCTGACTAGATTAGATAGAAACTTCTCAGTATTCCTAGGAGTGTCTGATCATGAGAATGTATTCCCTCTTACAATCACTAAATTCTTAATTTCTCATGTTCCTACTGGATCATACTCTGTTGTCAGGATTCCATGGAATGACATAAGAACTTATGGACCGTACTTGAGCATTCATTTACTGGACTCAGAGAAAATAGAAGCTGGTGGTTTGGCTCCTACTGAATTAGAGGATCTTATGTTCGGACTTCCAGAGGACTTCGATCAATGGTATAAAGGAGAAGGTGTGATGGGAGGGTACTCTTTTGGTATAGTGGGATTATTCTCAGGAGGATGGGATGGAGATGGTGGGAATCCATTCTCAGAATGGGGAGGTCAATATATAAAAAGTCCACTTATTCTGAATAGTGATTGGGTAAGTTTTGGATTCGCACAATGATATACTAAACTTCAACGGTGATGTAGGGAAGTGGCTATAACCCAGGATCCTGCTAAGATCCCGTACGTCTATAAAGCGTACCGCTAGTTCGAATCTAGCCGTCACCGCTATCATTCTAACTGAAAATATTATGGCATCAATCACTGAATATAGTAGCTCACTCACTAGGGGGGGTTATAATAATTCTGGAAAACCCAGAATCCACTACCAAGTACGCAGAGTATTATACTGATGATTCACGAGAGGATGAAGTCAATGTTAAGGCAGAAGTTCCTCCCATGACTACCAGAATTATTAGAATAAGTGATCTTGTAGGGTCAGATACGATAAGGATAGGATGTTTCTCAGATCCAGGATATTCTGATATAATACCAGTAGGGGATGATGGAAATGAGGCTTACTTGATGTATTCCTCCTATGATCGTGATTTATTTGAACCATATAATGTCAAGTATAAGTGGTTATCTATTAAGGTAGTACTAGTAGATAGAAGTTAACTAGATACAATAAGATAGTGAATTAGCTCAGTTGGTTAGAGCATCTCTCTGATAAGGAGAAGGTCCAAGGTTCAAGTCCTTGATTCACTACTAAACAACTAATAAAATTTATGATATGATTCTCTTTTATCAGTTAACTGATAGGGGGGGGTCATCAGTACCCTCCTTCTACTCTTCCCACTAGGTAGTGGAGAAAGGAGGAATGGGTATGAATAAGATTTTCTTTAGTCAGAATAAGTTATTAGGATCGATAGATCCTGGCTTTGACTTCAGTAAAGTACGTGTATACTCAGATTTCGGAGATAATGTTAACGGAATCGATGGGAATGAACTAGATACTGGTAATATTGATTTATGTTATATAACACTATACTTCAATCCTAACTTGACCACTACCAGCTTTTATGATTATCTTCATATACCATTCTATTATATAGATATTGATAACTCCTCAAATAAAGGGGTATCAGAACTAGTATCTAGTAGAATTCATCTAGGAGGAGGGTCATTGTATGATGCTAGAGTGAACTTCACTAATACAGGTGTATCACTCACTACAGGGTACTATGAATGCTATTTTGGATTTAGATTCGTAGAATTAGGGTGGGGAGGTAATCCATACCTAAGAAATACGGATCACGAAGTTGCAGTGGAGAAGGATGGGAATGATGAGTATACAGTAAATTTCAATCTAAGAGTAGACTAAACTTTAAATTTATGGAAGATCTTCTCAGAAGTAAACTTGAAGGAGTTCCAAATGAGAAGATCCTCCAAGTCACTGCAAAGCTATTAGGGTATAAACGAATGCCTGCAGATATTAGGACATTCGTGACTGACCCTTATTATCTAGGATTGAAAATAGGAGTTAAAGGAGGGTTATTTACTAGATGGATGGAGATCCTAGAGGATGTATTTCCCACTCCGATTCATACTAGGTATCCATATCTAGTATTCTCAGGTGCGATTGGTATCGGAAAGTCATTTGTTAGTCTGATCATTGCTAAGTATATGTTACACAGACTAGATTGCCTAGATGATATGTATGCATCATTAGGGATTGCAAAGAATAAGGAGGTTTATTTTGATTTCGTACATACTAATACTACGAATGCATACAATACCTTCATATATCCTATGAGACCTGAGAACCAGACCTCACCTTATTTTAATAATCTATACTCTAATCACCCCATCAAATGGATAATTGATGGTGAACAGTCGAATAATACTATAGGTAAGGATGTTATCTTCTATTGTTTCTCTGAGGCTAACTTTGCCAAGAATAAAGAGAAGATGAGGCTCAAGATCAATGATGGATTTACTCGTCTTAAGTCACGTTTTGCATCGGTACTTCCATATTGGGGAGTGATTATCATAGATACATCAGCTAGGGATGACTCATCTTTAGCTGATGACTTTATACAGAATAACTACTTGGGATCTCAAGTTAAAGTAGTGAGAGATTCTCAGTGGGAGTTCAAGAAATGCATACCTGGATTGTACTTCAATCATGGGTCATTCTGGGTTTATGCAGGAGATGCCATTAATACTCCATTTATCATTACAGATAAGGAGAAACAGATCACTGATAGAATGGATCCAGATAGAGTCATCGAAGTGCCTAATGAATTGAAATCAGATTTTCAAACTGATATTACGAAGGCATTACAGGACTTAGCTGGTATCTCCACTAGATCCACGAATAAGTATCTTGAGGATCCTACTAATTTTATGAAGTGCATTAAATTTCCTTCATTAAATAAGGATGTTATTCAGGTAGAGTTTAATGATATTGGAGATAAAATTCTGAATCATCTTCAGGATGCTATCTTTAGAATTCCTAGAGATAGAACTATATTTATTCATCTTGACCTAGGGATTACTAGTGACTATACTGGTATGGCAGTTGGGTACTTTGATCGTTGGGTTGAGTATGATGGAAAAGAAGTGAAGCAACCTGTATTCACTATACCAGTTGCAGTTGCTATCTCCAGGTATAAAGGACAACAAACCTCAATTCTTCATATCTATAATTTTATTATGGACTTGAGGAAGATGGGTTATCAGATAGGTTATGTAACATTCGATACCTATCAGTCAAGACAATTGGAGCAGGATTTGGAACGTGAGAATATTCCAGTTAAGTTTCAGTCAGTCGATAAAACAGATACAGCTCATAACTACTTCAAGAATATGGTATCTCGACTTCTAGTAGAGCTTCCTGAGAATCAAAGGATGATCAATGAGTTTCTGGAATTAGAGAGAAGTGGTCATAAGTACGACCACCCCAAAGTCAGTATGTATGGAGGTCCAGGTCACAAGGATATCTCGGACGCTGTAGTTGGAGTAGTTCATAGTATCTATACTAACTTGGAAGAAGCTGTATTGGGATCATCAAAATACATGCTAGAGAAGCAATCTAAGGCATTAGATCTAGTATCATCTACATCTAATGATAAGAATGCAGCGTTCCAGAATATGCTAGAGCATATGTTCTAATAAGATAAATGATATAATAAACTCAGATAATAGTATGGCAGAAGAGAATAGGGAGAGGAGTCCGCTCTCTAAGTTATTTGCTGCTTCCATGGGGGGATTCGGTCGAGCTCAGTTAAGAACTAATATTATGACTGGATCTAGATACAACATGATAGGTGGCAATACGATCTTCGAGGATGATGAAGGTAATAGGAATAGTCCATCAGTAGGGAATGCTCTTACTAATAGACTCTTATCTACCTACTACTCTAAGATGAAGGAGATTAGATCTTATGAGCTGAACGAACTCTCAGAAACTATAATTTCTGTGATACGAGATTATATGATCAACTTCATGAACAAATCAGGAGATCTGATTACTATTAAAGATGATAGTACTAGATCCAAGAAGATAAATGATGTATTGATCAATGATCTAAATCTTCAGGAGTTTATTCGTTCTCATCTTAATGATGTAATTTTCTATGGAGCATATCATTCTATGCTCAGTTCTGAGAGAGATGAAACTGGTCACAGGAGATTCTCACTCACAGATATGTATGATCCTTTAGAGGTGGTTACTAAGTTCACTGAGAATGAAGATCCATCCTATATAGTAAAAGGATCAAACCAGATAGTATATGAGGTTCCATATACTCAATTAATAAAGATAGGAGATAATAATCTGAGACTAATAGACGACCTATCAGATGAGAGACCTGACGGTAAGAAGAATTTACCTGAACCTCCATCCAAATCTCAGAAGTGCAATAGGGATCATATCATTTCAGAAGTTTCATATGCAGCTTCTAAACCTATGTACTACACTATCACTCATAAGGTGAAAGAGTACCTATTGAAAGATACCATTATCTCACTGTTATCAATAAAGGATCTTATTCAGCCGATCCTTATGATGATACATGTTGATAAAGGCACTCCTATCGAGACAGCTAATGAACTCAGTAAGAGAGCTGAGAATCTTATTAATAAGTACACTGATCTATCTCAGATATTATCAGCTCAGTTCTCTATCACTGACCTTATTGAGTCACTACTGAATAATATTAGAGTGCTGCCTGACTATTCAGACAGCCTGACTAATATGAATACTGTAGATATCAGTAAAGTCACTAACAAGATTCAGGAGATCCGTATGGAACTCGATAATGTTCGTGAAACTGTACTGAATGCTATGGGTATTCCTCTTGACTTGTTCTCAGGCAGGGTTACTAAATGGGAGGCATTGAAGACATCAGAAAGATTGAACTCTAAGATAAACTCTTATGTCATGATGATTAAGAAGAGTGTCTCAGAGGTAGCTAGAGTAATCTATCGCAATCTTTATGACGAGGATCTTGATGTGAAAGATATAGAAGTCCATATGTTTACTAGGACTACTGTAGAGTACAACAATATGTTGAACAATGCAGAGTCTATATCTAATGTATTCCAGCAGTTAAATATCATAGTTGATATAGCTATGAGGACTGCTGAGACTGCAGGTGAGATGTTTGATAAGACAAAGTACTTTGAGTATGTATCATCAATGCTTCGAAATGTTGATCCTAATATCAGTGAGTTTATTACTGATGAGAGACTTGAGTCATTCTCAAGAAATCAGGAGGAGAAACAGAAGTTGACTGATGTAGCTCAAGTGACAGTATTGAAGCAACAAGCAGGATTAGGTCCTGATGATGAGTTACCTTTAGATTAATAGTAGAACTTAATAAACCTGATCGGCTGGTGGAGGGATAGAGGATAGTAATCGTGAGCCTCGTTGTTTCAAGTTTAGTTTTACTAAAAGAAAGGAGGTGTGAGGTCTCACGATGGGACTTTTCACCGATTTGGGACTAAATAATATAGTTGGATATATAGCATCCTTCGTCCGTAGGGCGTCACTATATGTTCAAGTGATTTACTGACTGGGACTAGAGTTAATCTAGTTTCAGTTGGTAAGTCATGATTTGATAATAATAGAATACTAAATATGCGTGTATTAGTAAAATTGTTCAATTGTGATCAGACGGCTACGGACGGGTCGAGGATTCCTAGATCTGTAGTAGAAGCTTATCTCAATTCTCCTAAATATAAGGAGTCTATTGAGAAGGGGATGGTCAATGGAGGGCTTACTCACGAAAATAGAGTGCTTCCTGAGGATTCAGGACTCAAAGGAGTAGTGGGCCGTGATGACAATATGTTACGTTGCAATAACATTACTCATGTAGTAGAGAGTATTTACCTCGACGGAGATGATGTTATGGCAGTGGCTAGGATCCTGGATGAGTCCAGCATGGATGCAGAATCGGCTGAGAAAATTAAGAAACTGAAAGGTCTTATCAGTAATGGAGTATTTCTCCCTATCTCAGCTGTTATATCAGCATACTGGAGTGCTAATGAAGTAGCAGAGGAACTCGTCGCTATTAAAGGTTTTGACGCAACCATGAATCCTTCATTCGCCTCAGCTTCTATCCTGAAAGTTATAGAAGCCTAGGAAGGAACTTGTTATTCTGTGGACAAGTTATCTGGATTTTAGGTAAGTGCTAGAGAAGTAGCTAGCTTTAGCACTTACCATCTTATAAAATTCAGATAGAAGTCCCAGAGTACTATATAGTAATGAATCCAGAGAGTTACAAAGAAATGAACACAGAAGTTAATAATTATGACAATCAAGAGTTAAATAGGAATCTACCAGTACTGTACACAATCCCTAAATGGCAGTTGATAATTTATTATCATAGTAATAAGATAAGGTACTTCATACCTCCGTCAGGGAAGTGGGCAAATAAAGCCACTTTGACTCCTTTGTTATCTGAGGTAGGATTGACTAAACAAGAGTACTATGATCGATGGGTAATGAATATTACAGTACCTTCAGAAAGGCCTAAGTGTATAAATCCCGACTGTGGGAAAGAAGCTATGTTTCTGAATATGGCTGACGGATACAGTACCATATGTTCGGATAATTTCTTGAAGATCAGTAGTAGATGCTACGGATATCAGGATAGTCTTCATCAGAATTCTCCAGAGGTAGCAGAGAAGAAGAGAGTTGCTCTAGCTATTACTAATGATAAACCTGAAGTTCGTGCTAGAAGATCAGAGTCGGCTAAGGCTTGCAGTACTGAAGAGAAATGCAAGAAACTATCTGAATCACTAAGGGTAGCTCATTCTAGACCTGAGACTAAAGCCAAGGTAAAAGCCTATCATAACGATCCTCTGGTGAAACTGAAGAAATCTTATGTCCAGAAAGAAGCTCAGAATAGGCCAGAGGTAAAAGAGAAACGAAGGAAATCTGCTAAGATTGCTCAGAATAGACCTGAAACTAAACTGCTTAGAAGGAGGAAACTGGAGGAAGCTCACGCTGATCCTAATAAGTTTGTCAGATTTAAGGAGAATGGAAGAAGGACACCATATGGGATTAAATCGAATAAAGTATCTAAATTTACTGGAGAAATCATAAGATTTGATTCTACTTATGAGGAGAGATTCTATGATTACTGTAGTGATGACTCATCAATAATCAAATTCGATAGATCAAACTATAGGATAAGGTACTACGTTGACTCTTACATAGAAGAAGAGGATATTGTTGAAGGGTTCCATACCTATCATCCCGACTTCTCTCTAGTACGAGATAATGGGATAGAGGAATTGGTAGAAATAAAGCCAGAATTTAAGATGAACTATAAGTCCACGATTCTGAAACGAGAGGCTGCTATAGAGTACTGCAAGGAGAATCATATTGTATACTATACAATTACCCAGAAATTCTTGGATAGTCATAACGAAGAAGACATATATTATCACGTACGTGAGGATGACTGGATTTAGTCCAGAAAAGTTCCTCGTTAAATAAATACATATGGAAACTAATAACCAACCAGTAGAGAAGAAGTTTTCTAAGGTAGGAGGTAAACTTTGTACTCTGAAGACTAAGATCTTTTCTAGTGATAGTCAGTTCAAATCTCTCCCTGAGGAAGAAATTCCTCAAGTAAAAGAGTATAGTACTGGAGAGACTAAGGTATTCTCAGAAGCAGAGGATGCTCCTAAGGAGAAGACTTATTCAGTGACTACTATTAGGGAGAGACTCAGGTATGCTAAGTACTCTATGAGAATGAGATTTCGTAGACTTCTCATAGATTATAAGAAGTTCTATGAAATGCAAGGACCTCGTCTTGATGATGAAGATTTCAGAATTCTGAGGGGATTGTTCGTATCAGATATTATGAATATCATGAATTCGATTACACCTGAGGTGCTAAGGGGGAAGCAAATAAATACTTTGCTTGGCCTATCTGCATTTGGCAAAGAACTCAGAGTTGCTGGATCTGCACTTCAACTTCCTTATAGATTAGCAATGAAAGAGGAGGAGCGCATAGGCGCACCGTCAAAGAAACGTTATCAAGATATCCAAAAGGCTTATAACGAATTTGTCAAAGCTCTTCTCAACTACGTCTTTAAAGGTAGAGAGAATCCCGTAGGCCTAACTGAAGCTATGGGCACTGCTCAGGCTACTGAGAATCAGATGGATTAATTCCAATTAAAATAAAATAACAACTAAATTATGGCAGGAAGAAGAAAACTATTTTCTGAGACTGCTACTAAAACTCGTCGTAAGCTATTCTCATCCGAGGGTCTATTCCCATCATCGATCGATGAGTCACTGAAGGATCAGATTCAGGATCAGTATGGTGATAAGGTTCTAGTATGCATGGACTGCAGAACTACTTATAGGACTCCAGGTGGTGGTGATGTAGATGCTACTAACTACCTATGTCCTAGATGTGGTGGTAAGAGATTTGAGGTTCTTGAGAATCTTGATACTCCTTATTACGAGGATGCTGCAGTTGAGCAAGTAGCTAAATCCGAGGAGAAGGACCCTAATGGACTTATCTCATCCGATCTCGATAGGGTATTTAGTAATACTCGTCGTAAGTTATTCTCCGATGATCCAGTAAAGACAGTAGAGAAAGCTGATCAGGAGTACCTATACTTCTGTAGGGATTGCAAAACAGCTATTAAGTCGGATTCATCGACTCCGGAAGCAGTGATCTGTCCATCGTGTGGTGGTAATAGGATTGATGTATTCCAGAATGGAGATAATCCTATCAACGGATCTGTAATGGATCCTGCAGCTGATCCCACTGAGGATGGGTGCTGTGGTCAGGAAGTCGAGAACTGTGAAGCTTGCGAGACTGAGTTTGAGCAGGATAGAGACTATAAAATTATAGAAGATCTGGTAAATACTTTCAGAGGCAAGAATGTATCGCAATTTGATCTTGAGAACTATGTCTATGAGAAGTACGGCATCGAAGGTTATGATATTGATGACCTAGTAGAGGCAGGGTATATCGAAGAAATAGATGTAGATCCGGAGAATCCTGAATCCGATATGGATAAGATTCTAAAGTTCAAAGATACTGCGTCCTTACAGAATAAGATCTTCTCAGCAGTCAAGATCTCCCTTACAAAGGAGTTTGACTTAGATCCGGTTATGGATCACGAATCTGTTATTGAAACCCTTGGTGAGAGACTCCCTGAGGATGGAGTGAATATTCTAAAAGATATTCAGATTCATGCCAGACCTAGAGTCGTGAATTTCAGTGAGGATTATTTAGTAGATTCAGGTATATCGAATGATATTAAGACTGAATACGGTGGACAAGTCATGGGACTGAAAGAGTTCCTTAAGATCCTTGAGACTGACTATCCGGATGCTCCAGACAATATCATAGATTTATTGTCGTCTGACAATGTCATTAGACTTTCAGGTGGACAAGTTGAAATTAGTAAGTAAATCATAAAGAACTAGACAAACGTATTATGAGCGTAACAAGATTTATGTCTCGATTGTTTAGTGCTACCGAGCAGAAGGACGAGGAGTTAACTGCTCAGGTTGCTGAAGATATCGAGGCAGCTAAGGAAGCTGGTTCAGTAGAAGATGATGAGATGTCATACGAGCATATCGGTGATGGTCATGTACTCGCTACTGACAAAGAGACGGGTGAGGTTACTCACATTCTCCCTAATGTAGTAGATCATGAATTATACGATCTCGAGGATGTCACTGACGATGTCGAGAGATTCCTACATCCTGAGATCGTCTCAACAGAGGGTCAGGGTGATGTAGTTGCTATTGCTCCCGAAAATCCAGCTGAGAACACTGAGAAGTATCTATATCCCGTAGTGGGTGATACAGTACAGTATCAGCAGGATCTATGTCCTAAGACCGAACCTGGTCAGTGCGACGATCCTGAGTGTCCTTGCAATGAGATGGAGGAAGAGAAGCAATTCTCAGTTAGTTCAGATAATTCGATCGTTCTCAAGACCTTCTCAGATCAGGAGAGCATTGAGGAAGCTGCTGAAGAGACTATCCGCAGTGAGCAGACAGTTGAAAGTGGTGATCTCAGGTTCCAGAAACTATCTGATAGTGAGGTACTGGTCACGGACAAGAGTACTGGTGATAAAGCCAAGGTA
>OGDY01000052.1_pt1 | contig 129237 bp, 136 predicted proteins | sample 1570341 | NCBI WGS metagenome assembly OGDY01 (sample SAMEA2581972, study PRJEB24529) | metagenome | biome: Human gut stool | place: China | collected 2011 | reverse complement strand
TCTACCTTTAAAACGAATAAATGCTTTAATTTTATGTCCTTTTTTTAAATAGTTTTCAGCATTTCTACGACGAGTTTCAAAATCACCAACATCAATTGTAACTGATAAACGATATTCTTTAATTTCTTTACTCGTTTCTCTTTGTTTTTTCTGTGCATCCTTTAATTTTTTTTGTTTTTCATAACGGAATTTATTGTAATCCATTATTTTGGTAACAGCAACACCATTACCCTGATTCATAAGTACTAAATCAAGTCCTGCATAACCGGCTAAAGTAAGTGCATCACTTAATTTTTTAATACCCATTTTTTCCCCATTTGGACCTATTACCATAACTTCATCAACCTTGATTTGGTTATTAATAGGTAACTCTTCAATCTTTGCTATATCTCTTTCCCTCCTTATAATTAAAAAGATGGATACAATTATCCACCTTAAAAGCTCATATTCTCACTCGGCCTTTAACCTACCAGTTTATTACCAGTCAGGTGGATAAAAATCTCTTTCCTTTAATTAACTAAAATTAGTTTACACCATTATTATATGCTTGTCAAGTAAAATTTTCTAGTTTTAAGTAAGTATTATTACATTTATAGTTTACTTAGCTACAAAATACTTTCTTTCTCTACTATAACCATGGCCTAAATTATTTACATCTATATTACTTTCATTTATTGGTAAATATTTTATTTTATATTTTTTTAATAATGCAAATGTCATTTTTATGTATAAATAAACTGCATTATCTAAATCATTATTATCTATTAAATCACAAAGTGGTTCTAAAAATGATGGAACTATTATATTATTTATCATTTCTAAAGTTTTATTATTATCCTTACAATAATCTTCATATATTTTTTTGCTAACTAAAACACCGTAAACATCATAATCCAAAAGTATTTTTTTACCAAAATCAAAAGTAATTAAATAACTTCTTAATTTACGAAGACTTTCTAAATATTTATGATTATCACTTAGCCCTAATATATCACAGCACATTGTAGTAATATAACAAAATGTATCTTTATCTCTTCGTGGATCATAACCATGTCTATTCATCCACCTTACTTGAGAATCAATAAATGAATTGCTTCTTACAATATCTTTTGAATAATGTGGACATTTTTCATCCATAGCCATTGGTCTACCATGATATGTACATCTAAAACCTCTTGTTGTGGCATCACTTTTTCGTTCTAAATCATAATTTTTACAAGTTAAACAATAACCTTTATACTCTCTTAAATAATCAGTCATATTTCCCCCTTAAAACAACATTATTATACTTACTTTATTGTATTTTGTCAAATTAAAAGCCTAAAGATTATCTTTAAGCTCTACAATAGTTTGTCCTAAATTCCAGTTATTTAAATAATATTTTTTTATTCGTTTATTATTACTTAAAACTTTATGAACTTCTTTAGTTAAAATATTTGTACTTTTACCATGAATTATAACAACTACGTCATTATGTAATAGTATATTTTCATTAATAAAATCATTTACAAGTACCTCCACCATACTTTCTATTTCTCCATGTAAATCAAGATGAGGTGTTTTACTAGTAATAATCATTACATTCCAGCTTCAGTTGCTATAACCGGAGGAGTTTCTTTTTGAATAGTTCCTTCATCAGGATATTTTTGTAAGAAATATTTCATTATTTCATCATATTCTGGTATTGATGATCTTCCACCAATTTTTACTACTGAAAGACCTGAGGCAATATTAGCAAAAGTTACAGTTTTTTCAATATCATATCCTTTTAAAAGTGCATAAGCAAAACTACCACAGAAAATATCTTTTGCACCAGTAGCATCAACTTCATTTACTTTAAGACCTGGCATAACTTTTATTTGATTATCCATTAAATACATTGCTCCTTTATCACCTAAAGTTACAACAATATTTCTATTTGGAAATTTATTTAATAATGCTGAATAGCAATTTACTAAAGAATTTGGATTATTAAAATCAATTTTTACGCCAGAAACATATGAAGCAAAATCTTTACTTGCTATAATATATTTTGCATACTTACATAGTTCAATTGTTTCAGAATTTGCCATTTTTGCATCAATAATAGTTATCTTATTTGCATATTTATTAAATGCAGAAAGTGATGCACCATAATCAAATGAATCGACTAAAACAAGATCAGGGTCCATTGGAAATTCAGTTTTTTTCATAAGAAGTTTTTCTTTATTAATATTTAAAATAGTTCTTTTCTTTTCTTTCTCATTTAATAAAATATATGAAAGTGATGTTCTTTTTTCATATGCTATTTCCATATACTCAGTATGTACACCAACTTTTTCAAGTTCTTTTCGAATAGTGTTACCAAAAGTATCATCTCCTACCATTGAGCCTAAATAAGAATCAACTTTATATTTTCCTAATAAATAAGCGGCATTTGCACAGCTTCCTCCACCACACTCATAGACTTCACTAAAATTTGTTACAGAACCTTCCTCAGGAAACTTATCAATTTTTGTAGTTACATCAAATGTAGACTGTCCTACACATAATACTTTCATATAATCAACCTACCTTCTATATAATTATATAATAAAATCTAGATATTTTAAAGCAAAAATTGTATAATATTTATTAGGTGATAAAAAAATGAGAGAAATTGAGGAAAACAAAACATATAGACATTTTAAAGGAAATGTTTACAAAGTATTATTTATTGGAAATGATAGTGAGAAAACTGATGAAAATGGTAATCCCGTAAAAGTGGTAATTTACAAATCAAATCATGATGGTAAAATATGGGTAAGACCTTATGATAACTTTATCTCTAAAGTTGATAAAGAAAAATATCCAAGTGCTGAACAAGAATATCGTTTTGAAATGGTAGATTAACTACCTTTTTTTATGATATAAAGTTTTTTATTTTTATAAAAAGCATAAAATATTTCACTTAGTAAAATATTCTCATTTTCTAAAGCATTTTTAATCCAAGACTCACTTTTCTTAATATTTTTTAAAGCATCTATATCAATATTTCCATCTATAATAATTGGCATTGGATAATTACCTTTCATTTTAAGAGGTTTATATTTAAATATTGAAAGCTGTCCATTAGGCTCTAAAAAAGCAAATTCAACATCGGCTATATCTCTTATTTCTTTTTGTCTTAAAGATAAGAGCAAATCATCAAGTGTATACCTTTGTTTAATCATTTCATGATAATTTATTTTTCCTTGAGAAATTATAAGTGAGGGTTTGCCATCAAGTATAAGCCTTAAATGTCTACATTTAATTGAAATATAAGCAAGAACTATTTCAAGTAATACTAAAATAGAAATTGGAATTATTGTTAAATACATAGGATCTGAATGATTTTCAATTGATATAGCTACAAGTTCCGCAATTAAGATAGATACTATTAAATCAATTACACCAAGCTGTCCTACTTCCCTTTTTCCCATTAACCTATAAGATATGGTTATAAAAAAATAAAAGAATAATGTACGTATAACTACCTTAAATAAAACCATTTTATCACCATTATTATTATGTTTAAAGTAATATAATTTTAAACATATCATACTATTTATTAGGTGATTATTATAAAAAAATTATTAGTTTATGGTAAATATATTGGTTTATTTATACTTATTGAATTATTTATTTCATTTATTTTAGGATTATTTAATCTCATTGGCGTATCCTCATATATAACAAGTTTAATTTCCTTTATTATAAATATTTCTCTATTTTTTACTCTATCTTTTATAAAAGGTAAACATACTAATAAAAAAGGTATTATATGCGGTCTTATTAATGGACTAATACTTATCTTAACACTTTTTATTATTACACTTATTTTATTTATTAGACATTTAAGTTATACTACACTCCTTTACTACTTAATACTTTTATCATCCTCAGTTATCGGTGGCATTCTAGGTAAAAATACACAAACTAAAACCCGCACTTAAGCGAGTTTTTATTTTAAATTATTTTTTGAATAAATACATCCACAATAATTTTGTCTATATAAATTATATTTTTTAGAATATTCAATTGATTTTTTATAACCATCTTCTTTTTTAAAATCAGAATATAAGTATTTTACATCATATAATTTTTCTAAATTACTTCCTATTTCATTTAATATACGAGAGTTTTTAAATGGGCTTACTGTTAAAGTTGTACAAAAATAATCAAAAGCATTCTCTTTTGCTAATATAGCAGTTTTTTCAAGTCTTAAATTATAACACTTATGACATCTTTCTCCCCCTTCAGGAGCATCCTCTAAACCTTTAGCAATACATTTAAATTTTTCATTTTCATAATCACAATCTAAAATTGATATTTTATTCTTACTTGGAAAAGTTTCTATGAATCTTTTTTGTTCTTCTTTTCTTTTTTCATATTCAGAAAATGGTTCAATATTGGGATTATAGTATAAAACAGTTACTAAAAAATAATCTGATAATCTAGCAAGTACCTGTGAAGAACATGGTGCACAACAACTATGTAAAAGTACAGTTGGAGTTCCCTTTATATTTTTAACTATATCTTTAAAAACATTATCATAATTTACATTCATACTCTTTTTCCTTTCAAATGTATTTTAGCACCATTTTTTTAGCTTAGCAACATTAGTATAATAATATTTATTATTTTTATAGTAACTGTACACTTTTAAGACTTTTAACCGTAATATTTTAAGACTTTCAACCATAATATTTTAAAATATTTAATAAATTTATTTTAACTATCAATATCATATTCTAATATATAATTCTTTTATTTCTGGAGTATCAGTCTTTATTAAATCCTTTCTTACATATAATTTATATTCATATTCTTTATCAATATATATTAGTTTATACCCATCAATTTCAGAAAGTTTAAACATTATATCACCACTATTTAAAAGTAAATGAGTAAATTTATATTTATCTAAAAAATCATTAATATTAATTTTACTATGTTGTAATAGAAAGTATTCTTTTAAAATATCATATTTCTTATTATTATATTTAATAAAATATTCTGCCCTACAATCTAAATATGATTTAACGCCTAAAAACATACCATAGCCACCATCTTCCATAATAGAATATAGTCTTATATAATCTTTATAATAATGTTTAAGTAAGAATGAATAACTATTACCAGCAACATATTCTTGTACTTCATTTCTTTTTAAAACTATTAATAATGAAGATATAATAATTAAAACTATTATAAATATATTACATAACTTAGATATTAGAGAATAATCAATATTAAATTTCTTATTTCTAAAATAATATGCAAATGGAAATATACTACATAATAAATAATTACTAAATCCCTTTAAACTAGATAATCCTAATATCATAGTACCTAAATATAAACATAAATATCTTATTTTAACTTTCTTATTAACAAATATAATATATATTAAACTATTAGTAATTAATATAATTAAAAATATAGTTCCCCATAAAGTATTAAACCAAGTTTTATAAAGTTCAGGTATTAAACTAGTCATATATTTATTATGAAATGAACCAAATATAAAGGTAATATTTTCAAGTCCATATGGATTAATAAGTCCACATACTAAAGATATTAAAAATATAAAAAGAATTGGTTTTATATTATATTTTTTAAATATTCCTTCAACTATATAAGGTAGCATAAATAAAAATATCATTATCCATAAAGATGCATGTATATTTATCTGTAATATAGATATTAAAGATATAAAATATAAATACTTTTTATTATTTTTATGAATATATAACTCTAACAAATATATAACCAATAATAAATTTATATAGCTTAATAACTGTGGTCTAGGTACTAAAAAACAATATAATAAAATATCATTAATTACCATTATTATAATTGATAAACTCTTATTATTAGAACTAATTAATAAACATATCTTATATATTAAATAACATATTAATGTGTTACATATTATAGTATATATAACAAACCCATTCCAAGAAAATATCTTAAATATTAAATAAAATATACAAGAGGACATATAATTTTGAACAACTACATGAAGTCCACTATGAATAGAAAATGGATCTATATGATATATACCATTATTTAATATATACTTACCTTGTGGTATTAAATAAAATATATCAACAGCCCTAATATTAACTCTATACATTATCGCAATCAATGCAAAGTTTAAAAGCAATACCCAAAATATTAAGTATTTATTTTTACTTATTAAATCTTTTATCTTATTCATGCTTATCACTATTTAATTTTAACATAGAATTTATTAATAAGCATTAGCAATTTATTAAATTTATTAGTCTATACTTATTTATTCATTAAATTTCAATATTATACTTATCTTTTATAGTTAAGACATCCTTATAAATACTTTGAAATGATGAAGTTGGAATATCAATTAATGGCTCATACATAAAAGAATTTAAATGAATAAATTCTGGAACAGAAACTATGGCTTTTGAAAATATTCTAATATCTTCTTTATCAAAATTTTCTTTTACTTTTTCAAATTCCTCTCCAAGTTGTAAATTTCTATCAATAAAACTACCATCGAACTTATTAAAAATCATTTCCATAACTAATCTGATTCCAATAGAAAATATTATTTTAATGTCTAAATCCATAGTATTACATAAATCGGTTGTAGATAGTATCTGTAATTGATTAAATAAAATATCAAATATTTTTTTATTAGAGTCAAGTGGACATTCTATATTGAACGTATCATAAAAAATTGGCTTAACATCATTTACAGTTATAGTTTTAGTATTTCTTCTATAGTGAAGAAAATTAGTAAGTAATATATAGTTGTAGTTTGTTTTATCATACTTAACTTCCAACAGATTTCTACATACTGGAATTAGAGATATAAATTTCTTTTCATCACCAAAATTATTTAATGTATTCGCCCAAACTTTAAATAAATTAAGACCACCTCCAATTATGCTTGAGTTAAATTTAATAAAATTTTCACTATTTCTATTTTGCTTAATATAAAACTTTTCAAATTTTGATATTCTATAATAACAACTACTAAAAAAATCAAAGTTATGAGTTAATATCCATAGTATTATTTTATTATTTTTAGAAAGCTCAGATATATATTGAATCATCGCATATTTATTTTTATAGTCAAATGAATCAACAATATCGTCTAATATCACAAAAGTTTCATCATTTTCTTTAATACTAATATTCAAATCAAATAGAAAATGTAGTATTGTTAATGCTCTTAATTGACCAGTACTAAGTGATTCTTTTAATAATTCTTCATCAATAATTTTTTCATTTCCGTTTTGATTATAAATTATTTCAAACGTAGGTGGATTTTCTCCAATAATAGAACTAAACTTATTACTAAGCTTTATTTCAAATGGCATAGTAAATCTATCTTTAAAAACCTCACAAATTTCTTCCCATTTAGTTTGTTCGAATTTTGCTTCTTCTATTAAATTGTTTATTGCAATATTAGATTTTTCAATAATATCTGCCACTACTTTGATTTCATTTTCCAAAGATTGTAATTTTCCGCTCAATATTTCCATTCTAAATTTTTCCATATCATTCATTTGAAGTAAAACATTTTGATTTGAAATTATATGTTTAATTTCTCTAGTTGCTTTATTTTTATTAAGTTTTTTTAACAAATCTTCAACATCAATTTGAGTTTTCTCGTCTTCATAGATTACTTTTAATTGTTCATTATAAATCTTTTCAAATTCAGAATATGAAGTTATTAATTCATTATAACCACTTAACTTAATAGCGTGACCAGCCTCAAAGAAACCATCACTTTTTAGTTCGTCAATTAAATTTTTTGCTTGTTGACTTCCAAAAGTTTCACTAAACAAAAAAGAATTTGTCTTTGAATATAGTGTATCAATTAGTTTATTTACTTTACTATTAAAATCTAATGAAAAAATAATTGAATTAGTATTCTCATTGAATATATCGCATATATTATCATCAATAAAAATTTTTGATTCAAAATTAATTTTGGATAAAAACATTATTATATCTTTCCAATTATATAATTTGAAGTTATTTTTAAAAAAATCTAGTGTAGCAGATATATTAGCATCTTCCTTCTTTTTATTACCTATGGTTAAACTAATTTTTATTGATAATAAATTTATTTTTTCATAACAATCATAATATATTTCTCCATATTTTTTTTGCATAGAAGAAGAAACTGTAAGAAGGTTCATTTTATTTCCATTATGTGTAAGTGTGTCTCTATAATAACTATCAAAATTATAAACAACTATATTTTTAATAATTTTAGGAACTACATTTGTATACTTTTCATCATTTAAACTAAATGAATATTCACAATTTTGTCCAAAAATTCTATCATTAGGTAATTCACCTGCAGAAATTTTTTTAAATCCTAACGCCAATGATGTTTTTGTTCCACCATTTGGTGCATATATAAGTGCATTACCATTAACATTGGATATTCCTTTTAAATTATTTATTCCATAAACATTTTTAAAATTATTAATTACTATTGCCATATTTACACTCCTTTAAATTAATTTTTATGTATTTTTTACTTATCTTTGCACACAACAACCTATAAATACATTCTAAACTTGACAAAGTTGTTTGTACATTATTTTGATTATCATCAACATTTATTCTTGTTACTTTTTCTGCTACTACAATATCCAAATCAGTTATACACAATTCATTATATTTTTCATTAGCAAATTTCATTGCATCATTCAAATGTTCATAATTATGATTACATATTTCATTATAATATGAATAACATTTTTGAATATCAACATCACTATCAATTATTTCTTTTAATTGTCTAATATTTTTATCTTCAATCATATATTTTTACATTCCTTTAATAAAATATTTTACAATACTTTTTACTAAAAGTGAACAGACTTTACATTAATATTTACATCTTATGTCACAAAAAAACGACCGCTAAGGCCGTAATTTATATTATTAAATTGTTAACTTGTTTTTCTACTAAATAGCAGTTGTTCCACATACTACAGATTCTTGTTTAACATAGAATTTACCAGCAAAAGATTTTTCTGATAAAGCAGTTTGGTCAATTGTTGGGAAATTATAGAATTTAACATTAACATCTAGAGTTTGTGTTGCATCACCATTAGTAACTTCAATAGAACCATGAGCAACTTTAACTTCTGCTGTAGCATCTTTGAAAACACTAAAATCTTTTTCTGCAGTTGCAACATAAGCAGTTTCAACTGTAATTCCTGTGCTTGGAGTTAATGTATAAGTAAATTCTTTACCTTCTGTACCAGTAGTAACTGGAGTTGGTGCCATACCATAAACTGCAGAAGCATCATCATACTTATAATAAATGTCATAAGTACAAGTAGTTTTAGTTGCAGGGTCTGTAGCATTTAATTTAACTGTTAGTGTAGCCTTATCTCCTGTAGGAGTACCTACTGAAGTAGCAGCACCCTCACCTTTTAACATTTCAGCACCAGCAACATCTAATTTAAATTGAGCAGCTTCAGTTAAAAATGCAGAAGATTTAGCAGCCTCAGTTGTTACATTTACACCAGCTTTGTTATCTACTGTAGTTGTAAATGAACCAAAGTAAGCGAATGTAGCTCCTACTACTGCTACTAATAATGTAGCTACTGCGATAACAGTTAACAATAAAGTATTTTTCTTTTCCATCTTGTTTTCCTATCTCCTTTCTATTATAAATTTATCACAAATCATAATCATAAATCAAGTCCTTTTTGTAAATTTGTAAAAATTTTTTTACTATTTACTCAAGGTAATAGAATAATCACTAGAATTAAGTGTTAATTTTAACCCACTTATTTCTGATACACCTAAAGAGTCTTTACCTACTATAACATAAGAATTAGGTACATTATAGGATGCTATTGGATTTACATTGCTATATGTAGTAATATCATTTTTTCTAATTAATTTATCTACAGTTGTGTAATATGTATAAGCACAGTTTTGTAAAGGTTCATTTGCACCACAAGTTTTTCCACTTAAAGTAGATACTCCCTCAGTGGTATTTGCATCATCTATTTCTTTTATTTTTACTGTTGTACTATAAGTATTTCCATTATAAACTACTTCTAAAAGATAAGTACCTGTTGGAACATTAGAAAGTGAGGTTGTTCCAGTTATAGCACCCTTTTGTAATTTTATAGTATAACCACTACTTAAAGTAGTACTTCCATCAATAACACTTATGTTAGTAAAATTATATAATGACTTACTAATAAGTGGTTCTTGATTAACATTTGCATCCAAATAAATATATTTTTCATCTAAAGTTTCTGGAGTCTCTGGTACTAACCAAGCTTTAATAAAATAATATTTTTTATCTGATTGCACTTTAAAAGTATTAAATGTAAGCATATATTCATCATTATAATGATCAGTTGTATCTACACTTTGCATAGGAAGTTCAGTAATTTTAACTGGATCACTTATTTGAACAGCACTTGCTATTGAATCTGTATCACTTGCAAAAACCGCCACTTTAATAAAATCAAGTGGTAATAAGCCATCTTTTGTAATTGTATTTGGTAAACTACTCATTGAATATGCTAAACTTAAAGAATAAAATACTGTATATTGATTATTTTTATCTATAGCTACTTTTGCATAAGTAGTTTGATTTACACCTTCTTCATCACTCATCACAGATATCTCAACATTTTCCATACCATTTATAGTTAAATTAGCACTTAAATTCCCCGTAGTAATATTTTGGGTCCCCCCAACCGAGACAGTTGATAGGTATGCATAAGAAGTGCCTACAGAAAGACACGCAAAAGAAATAACAACTAAAATAACTACTATAATCACATTAGTATCTTTCTTCATACCCTCACCTATTATAAATAATATCACAAAAAATATTTCTAAACAATATATTTAAAATTAATTTTACTTTTTTCAAGTAAATTTTTATAAAACAAATACTTCCTACTAGAAAATTTTTTAATATTATCATCAAATAAATCTATAATATTTTTTACAATATTTTCATCATTTATAAAATTTAATTTTATAATAAATAAGAAATCATTAGATAATTTATGAATTATATTTTCTTTAATATTTGGATTTTTAATTAAACATATTTCATTAAGTTTCTTATATTTATTAATTTCATATAATATTTTATTTTTTAATTTTATATTATCTGTTTTATAATACATACTTTCTAAATTATCTATTATATTTGAACTATTTATATATATTTTATTATAATCCATTTAAAAACACCTATATTTAGTATAGGTATTTTTAAGTAAATTATAAGTTTATAAAAATATATTTTTATACATCAAAATAATATGAATTTATTCAAATAAATAAAAATAAAAAAGACAAACTTTGTAAGTTCATCTTTAAAAAGATTTAAAATCTTTAATTACTCTATAAATACCATATTTTTGATTACTATTTTTATATTTTTTAATCATTTTATTTAAACTATATATATTAAAGTAAGTTACTTCATCTTTTTCCATAGCATACTCTATAAGTTTAATAACAAGTGACTTATTATCTTTAACATTAAATAATGTTTTATATTTTAATATGTCTTTATCAGAAACATTTTTAAGTACAAAATCATAATACCAATTAGGACTTTTTTTAAATATATATCTTTCTCCAGGATAATTTTTAAGAACTTTTATTGTATCAAAATAACCTATTTGAATATTTTCAGTAATTGCTTTTTTATTAACTGTTAATGTTGAAGATAGTTTTCTTGTGGGAATTATTGTTATAACTTTATCTTTATCAATAAGTTTTTTCTTAAAACCCATGCCTTTAAGTTCAACACGATATACTTTATCATAACCTTTTTTAAGCATCATATTTGCAGGACAATTATCATAAATACCACCATCAAAATAATAACTATCCTCTTCGAGTTTTTCCATTTTAAATACTGGTAAATAACAACTTGAAATAATATAGTTATTTATAGAACCTTTTTTCATATCCTCTTTGAAAAGTTCTAAAGGTTTAAAATCCTTAAGTCTATAAGTAATAAGTCCAAAATCCATTTTACTATTTCTAATATCAGGTTCTAAATTAAAATCTTTTAAAGTAGACTGAAGTCCTTCGATACTTATGCCTTTATTTTTTATAATATTTACAAAATTATCAAAACTTGATTTCAAAAGTTCTAATTCATCCTTATTTTCACTATTAACTAAATCAACATATTTTTTTTCATAACCAAGTATTTTACCAATATCTGCATTAAGCCAAAAATCAAGAAGTTCTTCTTCTCTTCCTGCAGCAATCATTGCAGCATTAAATGAACCAATTGAGGTTCCACATACACCATCAAATTTAATATGACATTTTTTAAAGGCCATATAAGCACCAATTTGATAACTACCTTTAACTCCCCCTCCAGCTAATGCAAGTCCTACCATACTACCTTCCTTTCTTAATTAAAAGTATGAATTTACCTAGTAAAATATTAATCTTTCTGTATCTACTTCTTCGTTTTTGTCTCATAAAATAGCTATCTAATGAATCACTTGAATACTCTAAAATCTTTTCATATTTTTTTGTATCATTAAGTATTGGAAAAGACATATCTTTACTTAAAAATATTCTTGATAAAATATAGTTAAATGAAAGTCCATGATATTTTAAAATATTATTAAGTATGTCTTCGTATTTACACTCAATATTACCTAAATTAATTTCTTTTTTATTTACTTTATTTAAATTATCTAAAATTTTACATATTGCATATGCACCATCTTCTTTAGTAATACATGACACTAAATTATCTTTTTTAACTGTATAAATAAATGGTTCACATGTTAAATCACAAAGTACCAAAGGAAATCTTACAATAACATAATTTTTACATTTACTTGTAACAAGCTTTTCTGTTTTAATCTTTGCTTTGTTATAATATGTATCTAAATTTTCAAAAATACTTGTACTACTACCATAAATTAAAGTACAATTAGGATTATAATAAGTAATTGCTTTAATAATATTTTCAGTAACACCATACTCTATTTTGTTAGCAAGGTCCTCTTTATAATTTGCAAGAGGTAATACGCATGATGCTAAATTAATTACGTAATCATGAGTTTTAATTAAAAAATCAATAAGGCCACGATCAAAACAATCAGAATAAATAATATTAACTCTTTTTTTATATCTTTTTAATCTCTTAATTGTTTCTTTATTTTTTAAATCCACAACAGTAATCTCATATTTACCTTCGGAAAGTAAATACTTAATTAATGATAAGCCAATACTACCGGCTCCCCCGAATATTACAACCTTCTTCATAATTCTCCTTTATAAAATGTGTAAAATAATAACAAGCATTATTCCAAGTCCTATACCAAAATAAGTACCTTTATTTTTTCTATTAACAAATAACTCCTTAAGAAGTTCAAAAAAGCATAAATAAATAAGCATTCCTAAAGTAAATGATAATAAATAATTTGTTATATAAAGAGGAATACTTTTAAAGAAATAACATATTAGTCCACCGATAAATCCAGACATTGTAAGGATAAAAACTTTAAATTTATTTTTACCTTTTAAACCACTTTCAATTTGAAATCCTAAAGGAATATTATGTAATCCTATTCCTAAACATAAAACTAAACCAGTCTTAAAACTTCCTAAAGTTATATTATATAAAACCATATTTTCAATTATATTATGTAATAGTAAAGCAAGAATTGTTATAATGCCTAAATGAGTTTGATGATTATTATGTTCTTTTATATTATCAAGTTTTTCTTTATGATGATGATTATGGTCTGGCACAAAAAAGTCAAGAATTTTAAGAAGTGAAAAGCCAAGAATTACTATCAAAAAATATTTAAAATCAAAAAATTCTTTTATTTCTGGAACTATATCAAAAAAGATAATATTAAAAAGAACTATAAAAGACATCCCAATAGAAAAAGCCTCGACTAATTTATTTGATTTAAATAATTTATTTATAAAAATACCAATTAAGAAAAATATTCCTGTTAATAATGTTAAGAATAATGCTCTCATTTCTACCACCAATAAAATTATACAAAATTTCTTATAAAAAGTCCATAATGAGAAAAAGAAAGTGTTATTTACACTCTCTTACATTATCAATATTAAATTTAGCTTTATAATTTGCACCATTATTAACTATTTGATCAACATCTTTAAAATAATTATATGTAACTTTTGCTATATACTTAATATTTTTATTTACTCTTTTTACTGTATCTATACTATGTTCATAATTATCAATATTTAAATTTATTGGAATATTTACTTTTCCTTTTACTGTAGTTATGTCCATATTTTCAATAAGAAGTTTTTCTTCTTCATCATTCACTTTAGAATATACATTCAAAGTAAGTTCACTATTTGGATAATTACTATATTTAAATACTTCATATTCAGGTGCTTCATAATAAACATCATAACAATACTTTATTTTTTCTTTAGTAGTATCAAGGTTTACATCTATTGAAGTTTCTCCAGTAATTGAATGACCAACATCTTTAATAAAATTATGATCATTTGCATTAATATTTATATCATTTCCACTTTTAATTTTTAAAGTATCAACACCTTTTGTTTTAACTTCAACATCAAATGAACCATATTTAAAGTCTTTTGTTATGTAGTATGCATAAACACCAGTTACCACAATCATTAAAAATATAAATATGAAAATTATTAAATAAACTTGTGATTTTAATTTATCTTTTTCACTCATAGATAATCCTCTCTATTCTTAATTAATCTTATCAAATTTATAGTATTTTTACAAGTCATTTAACATAATTACTTACAATATTATAATAGTTTGTATCCATAAAATAACTACTTAAATTAATTTTATTATTAACTATTTGCATTTGTTTATTAACATAGTCATCACTTACATCACCTTTTTTAATAAACTCTCCAGTTGCGGTAAAGTATGTTCCTTTATCAGTAACCCAAGAACGATTATCAAACATTGCAAGACCATCACTTGTGCTTAATAAATCTGTACCAATAATAAGTCTTGAATCATATTTTAAATTAAATAAATTATATATTGTCGGAAGTACATCAATTGTGCTACCAACTTTTGATATATTAACATTTTCCATAGCACTATTATATAAAATAAATTTACTATGATTTACCTCAATTTTAGCATCCTTTTTATAACTAGAAATTTCGTTTATTTCATCAATTGAAAGTTCATATGGGTAGTGATCTCCGACTAAAGCAATTACTGTATCATCAAGTTTACCAGCATCTTTTAATTTATTTATTAAACTTTCTAAAGCATCATCAAGTTCCATATTCGTAGCCAAATATGAAAGTGGTCCTTCACTATAACCTAAATTTAATTTTTCAATTTCTTCTTTATGTTTTCTAGCCATCGCATTTTCTGAAAAACTATAACCTGCATGACCAGATACAGTCGCATAAAATACCATAAAAGGTTTATCACTATTAATATAATCATTCGTGGTTGAATCAATCATTTCTACATCACTTTGAGGCCAAGTACGACAATTAATTCTTTTTTCAAGTCCATTATAACATGCTAAAAAATTATCAAAACCTAAAGTTTTTAAATAAACGTTTCTATCTTGAAAAGCATAAGAATTATTATGATATGCATAAACATTATAACCTTCATTTTTAAATAAACTACCTATTCCATATGGAAATGAATTAGTACCATTTCTAAATGCTTTTAATGAAGAAAAATTTGCATATAGTCCAGTTAATTCTTGAAATTCTCCACCTATAGTCGAATATATTGTTGGAGTATAATAATTAGAAAATACAAAACCATTATTTGTTAATTTATATAAAGTTGGAGTAATATCCTTTCTTACAGCTATTTCATTAAAACTTTCTCCCATAAATAAGATTAAATTTTTACCTTTAAATTTACCTGTATATTCATTTTGATAAGTATATTTATCTTTAATATAATTTGTTAAAGTTGTAACTTTATTATTACTAGCATAATCATTAAGTAATGAATCAAAATCAATGTCTAATGTATTAGGTTCATAATTTGTTTCAACATTATTTGTGGTGCCATTACTATCATATATTTTTTCTTCGAAACCAAATATAAAACGATAACTATCAATAAAAAATGTATTAATAATACCCTCTTTCTCGATATTAAGTGCTGGATTATTTACATGATAAAATAGTTCATAGGGACTAAATGATTTTTCTTTACCAATATTAAGTGAATAAACATATCCAATGCCTGAAAAAACTAACATTATTAAAGCCATACCAATTTTATAACCATTAGTTCTTTTAAAATAAATTTTCCTTTTAAAAATAATTACTAAAATTAAAGGTATGCATAATAGAATTATTCCAGGAAGTCTTTTTACAGTTTCAATAACTGCTTTACCTAAAAATGAAGTAACTTGATCAGCAATTTGAAGTACTGAAAAAGAAATATAAAAGTCAAAAAATCCCTTTACAACATATTGAGCAGAAAACCATAAAGACCAGAACACAAATGTTAAATAAAATATAAATTTATTAAGTTTTTCACTAAAAATTCTTGTTAAAACATACATTAAAATACTATATCCTAGTATAAAAATAATCATATTAATATTAGATAACACAAAAACTTTTTTGTATAATAAAAATCTATAGACAAATTCCATATACAAAAATGATAAAAAATAAATTATAAATACGCTTCTTCTTTTATATTCTTTCATACCATTATTATACAAAAAAAATAATAAAAAAAATAGTGTTTTTATGCACTATTTAATTTTTTCTAAAGATACAAATGAATAATTTCCATTATCTATTTTAAAAGTATATTTATAAGTATCAAATTTATCTAAATTATCATCAACTATAAAGTTATTTTCTATAGTGGCTTCATAAATTACATTTTTTCCAGCATAATCTTTGTATATAAAATTAGCATTATTAAAAAATATTTTTGCATAAACTATATAATTATTATTTTCTTTTTCTACCTTTATTATCCTATCACTAGCTTTTATTTTATCAGTTTCTGTGCAAGGCATAGATATATCTAGTCCATTATTTTTCAATGTAATACTATAATAATCTAATGAAATTACTTCATTATTTGTATATTGTTTAGTTAATCCTTTAATTTTATCTTCATTGTATTTTTCATTAGACTCTATATTTAATACTTTTGAATTAAAACTATTTAAATATTCATTAAGCTTATCATAAGTTATTACATCTCTATTATTTTCACATGAACTTTTAATTAAGCCATCATTTTCCATAAATTTAATTACTGATTTTAATTTATCTTCATCAGAAATATTTTTTATATTATAGTTACCATTATATAAATTTTTATAAGATATTTTAAATTCCTTTTCAAAAGAATTTAATACTTTTTCAGCTTCTTTATATTCATTAGAATTTTTATCAATAATATTTTGAGTATTATTAACTACATTATTATTTGTTTTATTACTTTCATTTTTACCAAGTAATGTCCTTCCTAAAAGAACTCCAATTGGTATACATAATAATATACATACTAGTGCTGTTATAAATATTATTTTACTTTTATTAGTTTCCTTTTCCATATCACACTTTCTTAATTTTATTAAACTTATTTAGTGCAAAAATCTTTCACTAAAATAGTTTCATTACTAGATTTTTCTTTAGTAAGCAAGTTGATAGAGTATTTATATCCAAATTTATCATTATACATAGAATCATCTGAACATAATTTGTCTTTGTCTATATTATTTTCTAAATTAATTGTTTTTATTATGACATTTAATTTATTATCAATCATTGTAATTGAATTAACTTTTCCAATATCGGTATTATTATTTTGAATATCATATATGAACAAATCCTTGTCATTAATAAGTGAACCACCTGTAGTGGAAACAGAAGTTGATAAAAATATAATATAATTATCATTTTTATAATAATTTAAAACAGAGTTTACTACACCAATATTTTTCTCATTAGATATTACATCCCAAGTATAATAACTTTTATTAGACTTTTTAAGTTTAATATCGTTGTCTAGTAAAATCGTTATATTATATGATAAATTATCTGCAATAAAATGTTGAATTTCTGAAATACTATCTGCATCAGATGAAATATATATCATTTCATAATTATTTCTTTCTTCAATGTTAGGTAAACAAGTTTTATAGTTGTCTTTAGTACAGTTAAGTATTTCATTTGTCAATATATTACCTGATGTATTTTCATTTGTATTATTAACAACATTATTATTTGTTTTATTACTTTCATTTTTACCAAGTAATGTTCTTCCTAAAATTATACCAATCGGTATACATAATGCTATACATACTAGTGCTGTTATAAATATAATTTTACTTTTATTAGTTTCTTTTTCCATATCACAAACCTCTTTTCTATTCTAATCTTATCACATATAAAAAAAAATATAAATATAATTTTTTATATTTACATTTTTTTTGTATTAATAATTTGTTTTAATTTATTAATTTGTCTATTTAATAAAATGCATAATAAATTAATTCTACCATCAGAAATTAAAGTGATATTTTGATACTTATGAAGTAAATTATCAAACCACACTACAATACCATCAAGTTTATTAATATCAATTCTTTTGATATCTTTAACAACTTTAATTATTTCATCAAAAGTTTTAACTTCATAAAAGAATCTTCCTTCACCAGAAATATGTAATTCATCACTATCATAATATTTTATATTAAGACTTTGACCATTATCAAAAATTGGTGCAACATCTATCCATTTTAAAGTATTTACATCTCTTATAATACCAAAATTATTTAAATGTCTATCTTCATTCATTATTAAAAAAACTACCATTTTGGTAGCTCATATTATTTAATACTAAGTAATCTATAACCTCCTAAATTATTTGATTCAAAATTGAATGTTACTGAAGTATATTCATTTGAATTATAATTATCTTGACAATATTTATATGATCCAGTTAAATCAATATTTGTATTTATTTCTTTTAAAAGTTTTGTTTGACTAAAATCACTATAATATTTACAAAAATTATCCTCTCCTAAAAAGTATACATATCCTAATTTCAAAGTTAAATCTTCTAATTTTTTTGACAATATTATATTACCTGAATGCAGTAATATAGTTGGAACAGAAAATGGATTATATATATTACATTCTTTAGCATCACATTTTATAGAATTACCATTTTCAATAGTAAGGCCGATTAAATCATTTTCAGTTATATTTTTTTTACTAAATCTATTTAATATATTACTAAATTCATTTGTTGAGACTTTAAAATTCATATATTTTTTATTTAATTCACCTTTTGCAACATTCATTTTTAACAAAACAAATTTTACTAAATTTTTTACATAGTTTTCATTTGAAATTGACATTCTCAATAATAAATCATATCTATTTAAATTTTCACTATCATTATTCCAGTCTTCATCACCATAAACATCTACATTATTTAAATCCTCTAAAGAAAAACCATTTAATTTTTTATCAATTACACTAATATCGTAAACCACTTCAGAACGAATATATGAAACTCCATTAATTTCAATCTCATCCTCAGTATTATTTGATATATTTTGATTTGTATTATTAACAACATTATTATTTGTTTTATCATTTTTACCAAGTAATGTCCTTCCTAAAATTATACCAATCGGTATACATAATGCTATACATACTAGTGCTGTTATAAATATTATTTTACTTTTATTTGTTCCCTCTTTCATATCACAAACCTCTTTCCTATTTTGATTTTATCAAATATTAAAAAAAATGTAAATATATTTTTCTATATTCACATTTTGTTTACATTAATAATTTAACTTACGAAACTCTTTTACACCTATAGTTGATAATAATAACCATAATATTATATTAGTAATAATTAAAATAATAATTTGAATTAACATAACAACATTTATATTATTTATAAATTTTACAGTTATAAATAAACTTATAAAGAAAAGTCCCATTCCAGTAAATGTACAAATCATAGTACTGGTACTTTGTTTAACAACTTCAGTTTCATTATTCCATTTAAGTTTAGGATATTTTAAATTAATAAATAGACCTAATAGTGCAGAAAAAAGTGGTGTTAAAAAAGAAAATAGTAATATATAAATTATATAGATTGATTTAACTTTATAGTTTATTAAAAAGATTAAACTACATAAAAGAATAATTGGAATAGTTAAAAATAAACTAAATAAAACTTTTGATATAAAAATCTTTTTTTCATTTATTGGATAACTTTTTAAAATATTAAATGTTTTACCCTCAAGGGAAATTGATGAACAAGTAATTTGTGTCATAAAACCCGTAAATAAAATCATTTCCATAAAAAATATTGGTGCATATTTATTAATAAGATTTGGTGTTATAACTATATCTGAACTAGATTGTAAAAGTAAAATAAATTTATCTACATTTGTACAAAGTAATATAGTTAATATAATCATTAATACCATTCCAAATAATGTATTTACTATGTAAACTGGAATACCAAAATAAGTTTTCATTTCTTTTTTTGTAAGTGAAAATATTACATTTTTTCTTTTGAAAGTTAATGCCCTATTACTTTTTTTTATATCGCTTTTCTTAGATTTAAAGATAATTTTAAAGTAGTATATTGAACCTAAATAAATAAAAATAATAAAAGGGACAATATTAATTAGAATTAATTTTAAAAGTTTTAAAACATCAAATTTATTAATCAATGACAAATATAAATTTATTGGATAATATATTTTAGTAATTACATCATTAATTACATTTGCTTTATTAACTATATTATTTACTAAAATTTCCATATTAAATGAAAAATAAAATATACTTATAAGAAGTAACATTGAAATTATTGTTTGAACATTTTTAGATTTTTTAAAATTTACAGAAATAAGTTTTATTATATAGCCTATAAAAGATGCAACTATCAAAGGAATAATAGGAAGTAATATAAGCATTACTAAAGACATTAAATAAAAGTTTATTCCTGGACTTTCAAAATAAGCATAAATTATAAATGCTGGTAAAATAAATAAACTATCATACATAAGTTGAAATAAATAAAATTTAAACATTCTTACAAAGAAAATTGTTTTTTTATTTAGTGGCATTGAAAGTAACATATCATTATCTTTACAATCAAAAAGCATACCTTGTGCTTTATAAAAACCTTCGATTATTGTATAAAGTGAAACAAACATAATCATCATCGAAAGCATTATATGAGTAAGTCCTATTTTAGAAAGAGGTTTAGCAATTAAATAGGCATATGTTCCTATCCCATACATAACAATAAGAAATAGAAAAACTGGAAATAATTTTTTTCTTATATTACTTTGTTTATCAATTTGTTTTAATTTAAATAAACTCATTCCCTCACTTAATGATGCCTTAATTAAAGAATATATTTTTTTCATCATTCACCTAGTTCTAAGAATACTTCTTCGAGTGATTCATCGCCCTTAATTTCTTTCATAGTTCCACATTTTATAAGTTTACCTTTTTTAATAATTGCAACTTCATCACAAAGTTTTTCCGCTACATCAAGAATATGGGTTGAATAAAAAACTATCTTTCCCTCATTTACCATATCTTTCATTATCTTTTTCATATCAAAAACAGCTTTTGGATCTAGGCCAACAAAAGGTTCATCCATTACTAAAATTTTAGGTTCGTGACAAAGTGCTGATATCAAAGCAATTTTTTGTTTCATTCCATGAGAAAACGAAGATATTTCATCATTTAGATTTTTATCCATTTCTAAAAGGCGAGAATATTTCAATATATTTTTTTCTCTAATTTCACTACTTACATCATACATATCACAAACAAAATTTATATAATCTATAGCTTTCATATTTTCATAAAGATCTGGATTATCTGGTAAATAAGCCATCACCTTTTTACATTCAATAGGACTATCTTTTATACTTTTACCCTCGACTAAAATATCTCCCTCATCAAAGTCTAAAATACCCATTATCATTTTAATAAGTGTTGTTTTACCTGCTCCATTATGACCTATAAAAGCAAATATTTTTCCATTCAGTACTTTAAATGAAACATTATCTAGTGCCTTTGTTTTTCCATTATATGATTTACTTACATTTTTAATTTCTATCATAGTTCCTCCATAGTAATTATATTGTATCACTTGATATTTTATTTGTAAATAAAAAGGATAAATTAACCTAATAATTTATCCTTAACAATTTTACTAACAAGTGACATATCAGCATTTGTTATCTTCGAAGAAATAACTTTCATAAGGTTGCCCATATCTTTCATTGAACTTGGTTTAAGTTCTTCGAAAACTTCATTAACAACCCTTATTATTTCTTCCTCACTCATTTCCTGTGGTAAGTATTTATTTAATATATCTACCTCTTTAGCAAGTTCATTTACAGTATCAAGTTTGCCATATTTTTTATATTCCTCGATTGAATCTTTTCTAGTTTTTACACCTTTTTTGATTACTTTAAGGACTTCATCATCAGTAAGAGTATGAAGTGAACCTTTACGGCTTTCATTTATAATCTCACTTTTTAGCATTCTTAATACTGATAAAGTAAATTTGTCACCACTTTTTAAAGCTAATTTTAAATCGTTATCAATTTGATTTTCCATAAATAGCCTCCTTAGTTATGGTTTCTACGGCGTGAATTTTTAATGTTTTCTTTCTTTTCATTTCTTCTTTTAACGCCTGGTTTTTCATAGCATTTTCTCTTCTTAAGTTCTGAAGGGACGCCACTACGAGCAAATTTTGCTTTAAACTTTTTTAAAGCAAGATCAACATTACCATTTTGAACTACTACCTTTGTCATCATATCCCTCCCTTCAATAGCTACACATATTATAACACCTACCACATTCTTTGACAAGAATTTTAGCAACTTGTATGGCTAAAATATCTTCTTAAGGTTGAGCCAAAGTTTTGACCCCAACCATAAATTGCTATTGCAAATCTTCCAATGGCAGTTATTAATGCTGCGGAAATACCCGCTCCACCAACATATAAAATGCTTTCATTCTTATTTAACACCATTTTATCTTTTATTGCAAGCCTTTGGATTAAAATATCCATCAAATACGCCTAAAATAAATGATGTAATAAATGCTAAAGCACTAACAAGTCCAATTGTAAATTTTGCACCACCAACATATTTAATTGATTCATTTGCGTTTAAATTTTGCATTGCTTTCTCCTTTCTAAAGAATTAATTTAAGAATTTTCTTAATCATTCTTTCTTTTTTATAATAAAATGTTATTTTCTTTACTTCATTATTTCTAAACTTTACAGGTACAGTTATTTCATAATTTTGATAATTAATATAATTTTCATTAAAAATTTCAGAGATACTTGAAATACTAAAATTATAAGTTTTATCATCAATTTTTAAAATATTTGCCTTGCTAATTATATCAGAGTTTTCAAGTTTTACTGGTATGATAAAATTTTTTCCATTAAAACTTGCATAAGTTACAAAATTATCATAGCTTTGTAAAAATATTAGCAAGAATAATAATATGCCGACAATTCCAAAAAATATAATAATTAATGTGTTATTTTTATATTTAATATTTTTTAATTTATAGTAATTCATTTTTACCTCCAATCTCTATGACTCTTTCAAATAAATTATCTTGCTTCTTATGAGAAATGTATAAAATGGTTTTATCGGGATATGATTTCAAAATATTTTTAATTATTTTTGCTTCCATTTCATAATCTGTTTCACTAAGGGCTTCATCTAATATTAGTACCTCAAAATTATTCATAAGTCCTCTTGCTAAGATAATTCTTTGCTTTTCACCTCCAGAAATATTTGATGAGTCATTACAAACTCCAAAATCATATCTAAACTTTCTTTTCTCAACTATTTCATCTATTAAACATATCTTACAAACTTTATCAAACTTTTCTAAATCATCATTATAAAACATAATATTATTTTTAATTGTGTCCGTGTATAAAAATTCTTTTTGACCAACATAAATAATGTTATTTCGAATAGTTTTTAAACTATAATCATTAATGTTTTTCTCTCCGATTAAAATAGAACCATTATTTAATTCTAATGAACGATTTAATAATTTACATAACGTGGATTTACCTTTACCACTTTGACCTTTAATCATAACTTTTTCATTTTGCTTTATAACTAAAGAGTAATCATCTAAAATTAAATTAAAATCGTTATAGGAAAAACTTACATTATTTATTTTAATATCACCACTTTGAAAATCTTCTAATTTACCTAGGTCTTCCTGCTTAATATCGACAAAATCACAGACCTTCCTAAAGGACGCTCGAAAAAAATTGTATTTAGGAAATAAATCAACAAACCTTTTAATTGGCTCTTTAAAATAAGACATTATCATATTAAAAGTAATTAAACTTAGTAAGGAATAATTATTTTTAATTATTAAATACACCCCAGTTGCAGTAATTATGAATTCAGAATTCTCTAAAATAAAGCTTTGAATGAATTGAATGAAATTAATGAAATTTAAAAATCTATAATTATCAAAAATTAAATTAGAATTTTTTTCTTCGATGTGATTTAATACTGGTTTAGTCTTATCAAGATTTTTTATTGAACACATCATATTTATATTTTCAATTAATGTGCTATTAAACTCAGTTTGATAATCAATATTTTTTCTTATTCTTTTATATAGATATGGATTTACCATTAAACTAAATAATATATAAATAAGCATAAATATACATAATATTATTGTAAGACGAATATTTATAAAACATAGTACACAAAATGCTGTAAAAGCTATAAATAAATCTAAAAAACAAGATATAAATATTTCCGAAAATAAATTTTTTATACTAGATAATTCATTTATCCTTGTCATTATTTCTCCTGTTGTACGCGAAGAAATAACATTGAAAGGTAGATTAAATAAATGAGTTATATAATTATCATAAATACTAATGTCAATATTTTTATTAATATGATTTTCATAATATGATTTAAAGTAATTAAATACTACTTTTAAAAGCATTAAGATTAAAAAGAGAAATATTATTAATTTGATTTTATTTTCATAATAATTATTTGCTAGCATCTCATTTATAATCTTATAATAAAAACCAGAACTAATTGTAAAAACTGTAAGAAGTATGCTACAAAGAAGTGTATTTATACAAAGTTTCTTATTATCTAGAATTATTTTAAAGAAAAGATTATAAATACTATTACTCTTTTCCAATAATATAATTTTATTTTTAGGAAATAGTTCTATAAATACTCCAGAAAAGATTTCATCAAAATCAGACTTTGCCATTTTTATTTTACCTTTACTTGGATCCATAAGTATGTAATTATTACCTTTAATTTCATAAAGGCACATAAAATGTGTTAACCCATTTTTGTAAATAACATGCACTATTGCAGGTAAAATAATTTCTGACAAATTCTTGTTATTACTTTTTTTGACAAAACCATCAAATCCATACTTTTCAGCAGCTTTAAGTATATGATATGCACTTACGCCTTCATAAGAAGTAAATGTATCCATACGGATTTTTTCAAGAGGAACATAACCATCATAAAATTTAATTATTGATGACAAACAACAAGGTCCACAGTCCTTTACATCTTTTTGACATTCAATGATAATTTTTCTTTTCATTCTTTTTTCTCCTTTCATATATATTTATTACCGAAAAATTTCTGATTTCCTCCTTTTTTTGTTAAATTTCTTAAAAAAAGTTAAAATTTTACACTTTTTTGACATTTTTTAATGTTTTTATTTACAATATATTTACATACAATTTTATGTAAATCACTTTACATTTTTATATGAATATAAAAATTAAGGCATAAAAAAAACTAATTATAAAAATTATAACTAGTTTTCATATTTAAACTTCTTGTACAACTGCAATAATCATTGGCTTACATTCAGTTTCTTCGTATAGGTATTTTCCTAATTCCTCTCTTATTTGAGATCTAATTAAATTATAATCAACATATTTTGGAGTTATATTATCATTAATAACTTTTTCACATATTTTTTTAATTTCCTCGATCATTTCTTTAGAATCTTTAACATAAATAAATCCACGAGTAACTATTTCCGGTCCTACCAAAAGAACCTTTTCTTTTTTAGATACAGTTGCACTAATTAAAACTATTCCATTTTCCGCTAAAACTTCTCTATCTTTAATAACTAAATCGCCAATATCATCAGAACTTTTTCCATCAATAAATATATCATCAACATTAAAATGTTCAAATTTATCTTGAAGTACTTTATCATCAATATTAACAATATCACCATTTTGTTTTAAAATGATATTTTCATTACTAATTCCTAATGAAGAAGCAACATTTGCATTACCTACCATATAACGATAATCTCCTTTTACAGGCATATAATATGTAGGATTAACAAGTTTTATCATAAGCATTAAATCTTCTTTTGAAGCATGTTGAAGAATTGAATAATTTTTAGGAATATCAATAACATTACAACCATATTTTGCAAGTTCATTTTCTATTTTAACAAATAATTTTTCACTACTATCATATTTAGGTTCAGCAAAAACAATAGTATCGGTAGCAAGTAAATTTATAAATTTATCATATCCAGTAAATATCTTATTAATATTTGCATACGGATTTGCTCTATCATCACTAATAAGAACAATTGCATTATTATCTTTTAAATTACTTAAATCACCAATGATTCCCTCTTCTACAGTTAAATATTTATTTTCAATTGAATAGTTAATCATATTTTGAAGTTTTTTACCCATAACAATTACTTTTCTATGAGTATTTGCACAAGCATTAAATATTTCCTCAATAGTATATAAATGATCTGGTAATACACTAAAAATAATTCTTTTTTCATTATGTTTTATAATATCTTTAAAAAATGATTCTAGTTTATGTTTTGGTGAAGTATGTCCTGGATTTTCAGAAAATATTGATTCACATAAAAGTGCAAGAACACCTTGTTTACCAATGTAAGCAATTTTTCCTAAATCCATTTCATAATGTCCCATCATCGCAGGATCTATTGTAAAGTCTCCAGTATAACAAATTGCCCCATCTAGAGTATTTAAAACATACATTACTGCATCTGGAATTGAATGTGACATTTCAATTGGAAATATTGAACAAACTCCAAAATTTATCTTTTTGTGAGCTTTTATTTCAATAATACTTTCCTCGTTTACACCATCTTCCATTAAACAAAACTTAGTAAATTTTGTTGCATATATTTTAAGTGTTGGAATTTGATTTAATAAATCTACTACACTTCCCATATTTTCTTGATGACCATGAGTTATAAATACACCTTTAATTCTTTTCTTATTTTTTATTAAATAACTAAAGTCAGGTATTATATAATCAATTCCCAAAAGGTTTCCTGTGGCATATTTTAAACCAGCATCAAAAACAAATATATCGTTATCAACCTCGACAACATAGCAGTTTTTTCCATTTTCATTTAAACCGCCCAAACCAAAAATTTTTATTTTACACATAATTATCACTCTTTTCTATAAAGTTTTCTTGGCTACAAGTATTTTACCAAATTATCTGTAAAATATCAAGTAGCACAAATTTTGATATCAAAAATATCATAAATCTAACCTTTTAACACAAAAGTGCTTGAAAGTTACTAAAACATTTGATAAAATAGTTATGCAAAAAGGAAGGAAGAAAATTATGGCAAATATCAAAAGTTCAAAAAAAGCAATTAAAGTTATCGCAAAAAAAACTGATAATAACCATGAAGCAAAAGCTAAAGTTAAAAATTTAATCAAAGATATAGAAAAATTAATTGCCGCTGAAGATAAAGAAGGCGCTTCTAAGTTATATAAAGATTTTCAAAAAGCATGCGATAATGCATTAAGTAAAGGCTTAATCAAAGCAAATACTGCTGATAGACAAAAATCAAGATTATCATTAAAAATCAAAAATATGAAGTAGTTAATAAAAACTGCTTTTTTTATTGCCTATTTTTTGTTAAAATATTCTTATGAAGAAATTTATTATTAGCATTATATGCGCTTTATTATTATTAGTTATATCATATAAGTCAAATTATATTAGTGATTTCATTGCAAAAAAAATTACTGGTAATCAAGAGGTAATTATAAAAAATAAAAATGAATATGCAAAAAATGATAACTTTATTTTTATTCAAAATACTGATAGTTTCGTACCATATTCATATAACGATTTATTAAAAATAATCTACACTACTATTAATTATGGATGGGACTTTTTTACATTTTATTGTCCTAGTGAATATGAAAAATGTATTAATGATGTAGAAAACATTTCTAAAGATGACATTACCCTTACTCATATAAATAATTATGTTCATCCCTATAATAGTTTTACAAATATTAAAACAAGTATAATGGAGTCTGGTGAAATAACTATTGAAATAAATTATTTATATAATAAAGAGCAAATCAAAAAAATTGAAAATAAAACAAACTCTTTGTTAAAAGAACTTGTAAATGATAATATGACAAATTATGAAAAGATTAAGGTATTACATGATTATATAATAAATAATGCAAAATATGATGTTGAAAGAAATAAAAATGGAGATAGTAAATATTTATCTTATATTGCATATGGACCTTTATTCGAGGGATATGCAACTTGTAATGGATATACAGATTTAATGGCTATTTATTTAACAAAGTTAGGTATTTCAAACTATAAAATAGCTACCACTAAAAGCTCTAAAAGTTCTTCGAATGGTCATATTTGGAATGCAGTAAATCTTGATGGAAAATTTTTACATTTAGACTTAACATGGGATGATCCAGTTAGTGATGATGGTAAAGATTATTTATATCATAAATACTTTTTAATTGATACTAAATCACTTATGGAAGTTGATTCTGGTAAAGTAGAAATCGAAGAACATAACTTTGATAAAAACTATTATTTAGAATTTAATGATAAAATTATTGAACTAAAAAAATAAAGAAATCAATCTTTATTTTTTGTTTGAATAAAATTAATAACTTCATTTTCAGTTTTAGAAAAGTCTTCGAAAACAGTATTAAACCAATTAACTGGTAATTGATTATTAAACCAAGTATATTGTCTTTTTACATAATGTCTAGTATTTTTCTTAATTAATTCAATTGCCTCATTTAACTGTATTTCACCATTTAAATACTTTATTATTTCTTTATAACCAATTGCTCTTTTTAAAATATTACTTTCTGGATATTTTGAATATAAAGTTTTTACTTCATTTAAAAGCCCATTTTCAAGCATTTTATCTACCCTTTTATTACATCTATCATATAAAACATCTCTATCACATGTAAGACCAACAAATATTGCATCATATATAGAAATATCTTTATTAGTTTCACTATTTTCACGATTTAAAAAACTAATTAATCTTACTCGATTATTTTTATGTAAGTTATGATTAGGATCTTTTTTATTTGCTAAAGCAAAAAGTTCATCATTAGTTAAATCATCATAATTATTTTTATGCATTTTCTCAAATTTATAATCGTATAATAAAGCTTTTATATAAAGTCCTGTTCCTCCGACAATAACTATATTTTTATCCTTATATTTATTTAAAATATTTCTTGCATCATTTTGATAATCACTTACACTATATTCTTCATTTGGACTTACTATATCAAATAAAAAATGTTTTCTATCTCCCATTTCTTCTTTAGTTATTTTAGCACTACCAATATCAAGTTCTTTATAAATTTGCGTTGCATCAGCATTAACTACTATAGCATTATATTTTTCCGCAATAGTTTCTGAAAGTCTTGTTTTACCTATTCCAGTTGGTCCACATACACATATAATCATAACTTCTCCTTTCACAATTATTATAAATATAATTTGACAAATATGCAAATATTTTATATATTAAGTTCATGGAAATAATAGGTTTAATCGCGGAATATAATCCGCTGCATAATGGTCATTTGTATCATATCAATAAAATTAAAGAAAAATATCCAAATAGTTTACTTGTTTTAGTACTTAATGGATACTTTTTACAAAGGGGCGAAGTTTCAATTATATCAAAATATGATAAAACGCTTTTAGCTTTAGAATATGGAGTTGATATAGTAATAAGCCTACCTACTTTATACGGAGTTCAAAGTGCTGATACTTTTGCTGATACCTCTATTAAATTACTTAACTATTTAAAAGTTAACAGAATTATTTTTGGTAGTGAAACAAATGATATAGATAAACTTACATTAATTGCGAATAAATCATTAGAACTTGATGAAAGTGAAGATTTAAAAGAAACTCTAAAAAGTGGTATGAATTACCCTACTGCTCTTAGTAAAGTTATAAATGAATCATTTACATATAACTCTAATGATCTTTTAGGGATATGCTACATTAAATCAATTATCAAAAATAATTTTAATATTAAAGCAGAAACTATTCAAAGAACTAATAATTATTTAGATACTGCCTCTTGTGAAGATATTGTTAGTGCTTCGAATATAAGACAAAAAATAAAAAACAGTATTGATATTTCAAAACATTTACCTACTCTTTCAAAAGAAAAAATATGTACTTATGATGAAACTTTATTATTTAATCTAATTAAAATTACAATTCTTAATGATAATATATCTGATATTTTAGATGTAGATATAAACTTATATAATATGTTAAAAAATAATATTCAAAATGTTAATAGTATGGAAGAACTTTTAAAAGTATTAAAATCAAAAAAATATACTTATAACAAGCTTAACAGAATGCTTATTCATATTTTACTTGGAATAAAAAAAGAATATACTAAAGAAAAAATTACTTATTTAAATATAATTGGTTTAAGTCAAAATGGTAAAAAGTATTTAAATAGTATTAAAAAAGATATTAATATTCAACTTAAGCCCGATAAAAACTCTATTATTTATAAACTAGATATTAAAGCAAGTATTATTTATGATATGTTAACTAGCAAAAATGAATATAAAAAAGAACTAGCAAATAAGCCAATTATTCATAATGTAACTTTAAGTAAAGAACTCGAGAAAGCTTTAAAAGAAAGTATAATAATTGAAAATGAAATTAAGTCTGGAAAAAGAAAAACTTTTAATAATGTTGATGAATTAATAAAGTCTATTACTGATGATCAGGAAACTAGGAAATAATCAAAATATTTTCTAGTTTTTTTATACTTTTAATTTGAATTATTTTATAATATACTTATAATATGAAGAAAAAAATATTATTTATATTAATTATTATTATGTTAGGATTGGGTATTTATTTAGAAACTAATAAAAGTAAAAATGCCTTTAAGGAATATAGTTCAAAAACACTTGAATATGTTTATTTAAATGGAATATATGATGAAAAATATAAAGATGAATATGATAAAATAAAATTTGATAATCAGGAAAATTTTAGTATGGTACTTACCACCTTTTTACCCAAAGGTTACTCTGGTGATGAAATTAATTATATATTTTCATTAAGTGATGAAAACATAAATAAGCTTAAAAATATTGATTATATTGATATAAAAGATTTTTATAATATAAAAAATTTTAATGTAGATAACTATCAAAGATATATAGATTATAAAGAAAAAAATAATATTTCTTTTGAAAAGACTATTACTTATGTAAATTTAAATTTAGATTATAAGTTTTATGAAAATGCAAATGAAGTTAAAAATATTGATGATATTTTAGTATTAGTAAATAAATATAACTATTTACCAAGTGGTTATATTCCAAAAGATTTAGATTATGTAAAAGGGGCTTATGGAAATAATGTTCCAATGAAAAAGATAGCCAAAGAAAATTTTTTAGAACTTCAAAAATATATAAAAGATAACTTTGATTTACAACTTCTTCCTACAACAGCTTATAGAGGTGAAACATTTCAAAAAACTTTATATGATAATTATGTAAAAAATTATGGTAAAGAAAGTGCTGATACATTTTCCGCAAGGCCAGGTTATTCTGAACATCAAACTGCCCTATCCATTGATTTAAAAAACATTGCTATTAAATCTGATGTAAGACTTACTGATGAAGACTATAAAATATTAAGTGAAAATGCTTATAAATTTGGTTTTATAATTAGATTTCCTAAAGGTAAAGAAAATATAACTGGTTATGAATTTGAAAATTGGCATATTAGGTATGTTGGTAAAGATAATGCTAAAATTATTTATGAAAATGATTTAACTCTCGAAGAATATATTGATTTGTATATAAAAAAATATTAAAACTATTTATAATGTTTTAATACTTTTGGTAAAATATTTGTATCTAAATATTTATTATTTTCATCTTGAAATTCATTATTTAAATTACTTATAACAACTAGATTATTTATATCATATTTATAAAAATTATCATTAACTTTTTTTATGGCATACATTACTACTTTAGTTTTAACAATACAAACAAGAAAATCATAGCCATATTTTTTTGAATGCTTCATTCCCATAATAAAGGCTTTTGTTATAGATTTATCTTTATTTTCAATGTCAATATAATTATTCACACATGCTCACCCTTTACTCTATAAAAATATTACCATAAATTTATTTAAATTACTAGTTTACATTTTTATTGTAAAGAAAAAATTACCTATTATGGTAATTAATCTCTATCACTATTTGCAATTAATAAAAGTCTTAAGATTTGTAAAGCACTTGTAAGTACACCTGCTACATAAGTAAGTGCAGCACTAACAAGAACTTTTTTAATACCAGATTTTTCTTCAGAATTTGCTAAATGCATTGCATCTATTTCTTTTCCTGCTCTTTTACTTGCATTAAATTCCACAGGTAAAGTTATAATTTGGAAAAATAGCCCAATAGTTGTAAGTCCTATTCCTATATAAACTAAATCAAGCATTTCAAATATAAAACCAATTAATATAATATAATAAGATATTGATGTTGCTACATTAACCACTGGAAAAATTAATGATCTAAATCTTAAAAATAAATATCCTTCTTTATCTTGAATAGCATGTCCACATTCATGAGATGCAATAGCCATACTTGATACACTACTTCCCTCATAAACATCTTTTGAAAGTCTAATTACTTTTCTTTTTGGGTCATAATGATCTGTTAAATAACCATTTGTTGCTACTACATAAATATTAGATAGTCCATTCTTATCAAGTATTTTTCTTGCAACTTCCGCACCAGATATACCTTTAGAATTTTCTTTTTTTAAATTAATACTATAATTAACTCTAACAAAAATATCTGCGATTAAAGGTAATATTATTATTAAAATAAATAAAATTAGTTCCATTATTTCACCTCGTAAATTGTTCCTTCCCTAGTATCCTTTAAAATGATACCTTGTTTTAAAAGTTCCTCTCTTATAGAATCTGCTAAAGCAAAGTCTTTATTTTTTTTAGCCTCTGTTCTTTTTTCTATCATTTCTTTTATATATTCTTCCTCAAGACCATGAGTTTTTTCTTTAGTTAAATCAAGTGATAATACTTCATCCCATCTATTAATTAAAGATAACTTTGTAGTACCAGTAATATGTTCATCTTTTAATAAATCATAAAGCACCGTTATAGCATTTGCAGTATTTAAATCATCCTCAAGGCAAGATGTAAATCTTTCATTATAAAATTTATAAGCATCTTCATTAACCGCTCCTTCATTTTTTAATGATAATACTTTGTTTTTTAATTTTAAATAAGCATTTTGAGCACCATCAAGTGAAGCATAAGAAAATGTAAGTTGTCTACGATAATGTGAAAGTAAACACATAAATCTAAATGAAAGTGGATTATAACCTTTTTCGATTAAAGAATTAACTGTTAAAATATCTCCTTTACTTTTACTCATTTTACCTGATTCATCATTTAAATGTTCATTATGAAACCAATAATTACACCATTTATGTCCTAAATAACTTTCAGATTGTGCAATCTCATTAGTATGATGTGGAAAAATATTATCAACTCCACCACCATGTATATCTAAATGCTCTCCAAGATATTTAATTGAGATACCTGAGCATTCAATATGCCATCCTGGATAACCTGTTCCAAATGGTGATTCCCATTTTAATTCCTGACTATCAAATTTTGATTTAGTAAACCATAAAGCAAAGTCAGCTTGATTTTTTTTGCTTGCATCAAATTCAACACTTTCTCTTGCTCCGACAACCATATCATCCTCTTTATGGTTAGTAAGAACATAGTAATCCTTTAATTTTGAAGTATCAAAATAAACATTACCTCCAGCTTTATAAGCATAACCATCCTCTAAAAGTTTAGTTATTATTTTTATATATTCCTCTATATTATCTGTAGCATTACTAACAATTTCCGGTCTTTTACAATTAAGAGCATCAAAATCTTTAAAGAATGCATCTGTATAAAATGAAGCAATATCAAGAACACTTTTATGTTCTTTTTTAGCACTTGCTACCATCTTATCATCACCAGAATCACTATCTGAGGTTAAATGTCCAACATCAGTAATGTTCATACATCTCGTTACATCAAAGCCAATAAATCTAAGAGTTTTATCTAAAATATCGTGACCAATGTAATTACGCATATTTCCTATATGAGCATAATGATAAACTGTTGGTCCACATGTATAAAAACTTACCTTTCCTTCTTCCCAAGGAATAAATACTTCTTCTTTATGACTTAAAGTATTATAAATTTTCATAAACATCACCTTCCATAATCACTATTATACTATATTTTAATTAAAACAAAAAGATTATATTAAAAAAAGTATATCAATCATGATATACCATTTTTACTTTTCAATATTAATAAGTTGCATTTTATCATTGAAAATATAATATATAGTTTCATTTTCATCATAATTTGTTTTTATTTTATCAATGCCAATGTACTTGTACTCATGATTGTATTTTATAAATACAATATTATGTGTAATTACTTCACCACTAACGCACACATAAGGTGAATCTGTAATATAATCATTAGTTAAATTACTTTTTTTAAACATATTAATATTAATAAATGGATAAACACTAATAATTTTATCAATACTAGTCTTTGTAATTAACCTGCATGTTGGCGATCCTACTCCACATTCATCGCTACTATATATTTCTTCGGGTGGCATTATAAGCATATTATTTCTTTTACTATACCTTGAAATTACATCCATAAAAGAACCATTATTGAAAAAATAATTTTGTAAAGAATTATTTAATGTACATCCATAATGTTCTTGAACTTCATCTTCTTTATCAAGTCCAATATTAGAAAGTAATGATGTTACAATGCTGTTATCAGTAATAATATCACTTTCAGAGTAATTATATTTTAATTTTACACTTTCATTTTCAGTTACATTTTCAGTTACATTGTTTTCAGTTGCATTTTCATTTACATTATTCACAGTATCATTTTTATTAATTAATGATTTTCCGATTATTATGCCAATAGGTATACATAATATAATACATACAATTGCCACTATAAATAATTTTTCATTTTTATTTTTCATATTCCCTTCTACCCTTTCTATAGTAATTATATCATAAAAAAAATATATGTAAATCAAAATTTTAATAAAAAAAGAAAGATTTACCTTCTTAAATTTTCAAGTGTTTTTTCTTTACCAAGTAAATATATACAAGCATCAAGTTCTGGACCATGCATAAATCCACTTGCCTTAATTCTAAGTGGCATATAAAGTAGTTTACCTTTAACATTTAAACTTGTTTTTACATTATCAATTGCAATATTAATATTATCTGTAGTAAAATCTTCAATTGCTTCGATTTCACGAGCAAATGTGTCAATTACCACTGGGATAATATCATCACTTGCAAGAAATGCTTTACATTCATCATCAAGTTCATACCCTTCGAAAAAGAAATTCTTAACAACATCATTAATCATTTCACCACAGTTAATATGAGTTTTATATGTTAAAAGTAGCATTCTTACCCAATCTTCACTCTTACCTGATATATCATATTTTAAAAATGGTTTTATCCACTCTAAATATCTTTCATCATCCATTTCTTTAATGTAATGAGCATTGAACCATTCAAGTTTTTTAATATCATAACATCCTGGTGCGGAAGAAATTCTATGAATATCAAATTCTTTTTCAAGTTCAGATAAAGTAAAGAACTCTTTATTTTCTTTTGGAGACCATCCAATTAATGCAATATAATTTATAATTGCCTCAGGAAGGAAACCTCTATTAATTAAATCCATTAAATTATCGTCTTTATTTCTTTTACTAATTTTAGTACCATCTGCCTTTATTACAAGTGGTTGATGAATATATACAGGACTTTCCCAACCTAATGCTTTATATAAAAGTAAATATTTAGGTGTTGATGATAAATATTCATTACCTCTGTTAACATGACTAATTTTCATTAAATGATCATCAATTACATTTGCAAAATTATATGTTGGAAATCCATCTGATTTAATTAATATTTGATCCTCTAAAGCACTATTTTCAACTTTAATTTCACCATAAACAGTATCAATATATGATGTTACTCCCTCTTTAGGCATTTTTTGACGAATAACATATTTTTCACCATTTAAGACTCTTTTTCTTGCTTCCTCTAAAGGAATATGTGAGCAGTGTCCATCATATGTAAATGGAACTTTTCTTGCTGAGGCAATTTCTCTTAACTTTTCAAGTCTTTCTTCATCGCAAAAACAATAATATGCATCGCCTTTTTCCACTAACTCTTCGGCATATTTTTTATAAATATCTAGTCTTTCACTTTGATAGTATGGTCCAAAATCACCACCTACACCAGCTCCTTCATCTGGATGAAGTCCAAGCATATTAAGTGTATTTAAAATAAATTCAACTGCACCCTCAACTTTTCTTTCTTGATCTGTATCCTCAATTCTTAATATAAACTTTCCGCCCATACTCTTTGCTGTTAAATATGTAAATAAGGCACTTCTTAAATTACCTATATGCATATAACCAGTTGGAGATGGAGCAAATCTTGTTCTAACTTCCATTTTAAAAACCTCCTAATTTCTAATTTTTTCAATATCTGAAACAGCAATACAACCATCACTTGCAGCGGTAACTAATTGATATACACCTTTTTTAGCACAATCACCAATTGCATAAAGCCCATCAATTTCTGTTTCAAAATTTTCACTTACTATAATATCACCATTTATATTAGTTATGTCAAGTTTTTTAAACATTTCTGTATCAGGTTTATAACCAATATAGATAAATACCCCTTTTATATTTATAGTTTTTTCATTATCAAGTGTTACACTTTCAATCTTACCTTCAACTTCATTTATCTTTTTAATATTTACGCCATCAACAATTTCAATATTTTGAGTATTTCTTACTCTTTCTACTAAAGCATCATCACCTTTAAAGTTTACTCCCCTATGAAGAAGATAAACTTTATTAACAATATTTGCTAAATATAAACTTTCCTGAAGTGCAGAATTACCTGAACCTACTACTGCAACATCTTCGCCTTTATAAAAATTTCCATCACAGCTAGCACAAGTACTTAAACCTCTTCCTAAATAATCTTTTTCATTATCAAGTCCTAAATATTTAGGTGTTCTTCCGGTAGCAACAATAACATTTTTAGCTTCATAAGTACCATTTTTAGTAATAACTTTTTTATATTCTTCAGTAATTTCTACATCAATAACCTCTTCGAATTTAAATGGTACGCCAACCTTTTTAACTTGATTAAATAAATTAAGTGCAAGGTCTGGTCCACTTATTTCAGAAAAACCTGGATAATTTTGAATCTTATCAATTTTCTGAAGCATTCCTCCAGGGGCACTTTTTTCAAACATTAATACATTTAATCCAGCTCTTTTGCCATAAATTCCTGCAGTTATTCCCCCAATACCCATTCCTATAATTATAACATCATACATAGACATCCTCCTTTTTAAAATCTCATTTCATTTTTATATACATTATTATATAAATCTTCAAACTTACTTTTTCTTGATATAAGCATTATATTACCAAGTCCTATTAAAAACAATATAATTGAAATAATTTGAGCCACTTTAAATCCTCCGAGCATAAGTGAATCTGTTCTCATACTTTCAATTAAAAATCTTACTACTGAATAATACATTAAATAAAATGAAGTAATTGTTCCAACTTTAGTATATTTACCCCTACGAATAAATAAAACAATGATAAACCCAATTAAACAAAGAAGTGATTCATATAAAAATGTTGGTTCATAATATATTCCATTTATATTCATACCATTTATAATAAACTGTGGTAAATGAAGAGATTTTAAATGTTCCAAACTAGTCGCTGCACCATGTGCCTCTTGATTAAAGAAATTTCCCCATCTGCCTATGCCTTGAGCAAATAAAAGTGATGGCACGCATATATCTGTTATTCTAATAAAACGCATCTTATATTTTTTAGAGTATAGTGCAATTACAATTAAACCTGCAATTATACCACCATGAATAGCAAGTCCACCTTCCCATATTTTAAATATTGAAAGTAAATCATTTTGATAAAGATTAAAATTAAATATTACATAATAAAGCCTTGCACCAATTATACCTATTATAATAGCCCAAAAAGCCATATTAAATAAAAAGTCTTTACTTATATTAAATTTTTTACCCTCTTTTTCAATCAAAAGAATACCCACAATTACACCAATAAGTATAAATAGTGAATACCATCTAACACCAAAATTTCCAATTTTAAAAACATATGCATTCATGTAATTAATTATAGCAAATAAAAAGAAAAATATAAATATTTTTTTCATATTTTTACCAGTTGATTTTTACAAAATTTTAGATATAATAGTGTTATAAACATTTGTTTGTAAGGAGGTATTATGGAAAACAATCATATTATTTGTATAGATTTAAAAAGCTTTTTTGCATCTTGTGAATGTATTAGATTAAATAAAGATCCATTTTCTTATCCTCTTATTGTGGCAAATCCTAGTCAAGGTGGTGGTGCTATTACTTTAGCAGTTACCCCCTATTTAAAAACTTTAGGAGTTCCCTCAAGAGGTCGTGTTTTTGAAATACCTAAAAATATTAAATACGATACCATAATGCCTCATATGAATTATTATATTCAAAAAAGTAAAGAAGTAGTTTCTGTATATTTAGACTATGTTTCTAAAGAGGATTTACACATCTACTCTATTGATGAATGTTTTTTAGATGTTACTCATTATTTAAAGTTATATCAAAAAACAGATTATGAACTTGCAAAAGAAATACTTGCTAAAGTATATGAAAAAACTCATCTTACCGCTACCGCAGGTATTGGTCCAAATATGCTACTTGCTAAAGTAAGTATGGATATTGAAGCAAAACATACAAAAGATAATATAAGTAAATGGACATATGCTGACGTAGAAAAGAAACTTTGGAAAATATCTCCCTTAAGTGATATGTGGGGTATAGGCAAAAATATGGAAAGAAATCTAAATAAAATAGGTATTTTTTCAATCGAGGATTTAGCTAAAACAAATCCCGGTATTCTAAAAGATAAATTTGGTGTTATGGGGCTTGAACTTTGGAATCATGCTAATGGTATTGATACAAGTAAAATTTCTGATTTCAATGGACAAACGAAAGATAAATCATATTCAAATTCACAAGTTCTATTCAAAGATTATAATGAAAAAAATATTTTTATAATTATAAATGAAATGATTGATAACTTATGTGCTAGGCTTCGTAATAGTAATAAAGAATGTCAAAACTTTGGGCTTGGAATTGGCTACTCAAAAAATACTCCTGGAGGATTTTATCATAATATAAAACTTGATAGTCCAACAGATAAAAATAATGAACTTATTAAATATGCAAGTATTATATTTGATAGATTTTATGAAGGATTACCCATAAGAAAAGTTACTGTTTGTGCTGGCAGTTTAAAAGATAAAAAAGGAACACAACTTAATCTATTTGAAAACTATGAAAATATTAAAAAAGATGATGAAGTTAATTTAACTATTGATAAAATAAAACAAAAATACGGTAAAAATAGTATTTTAAAAGCCTCAAGTTTACTCGAAGATTCTACAATTAAAGAAAGAAATAAAAAAGTTGGTGGTCATAATGCATGATCGTGGAATGATTAAATGGATGCCCTTTAATTCAGTGGTTTCTAGTAAAGAAATTATAAATAGTATTTTAAAAGATAAAAGTAAAATAAGTATGCCAATTTTATCCGAAGAACAAAAAGATGTTAACGAACAAAAACTTCTTATTGCCTACTATAGTAAAAGTAAAATTAACATTTCATATTATCAAAATGGAAATATTAATTTAATAAATAGTTACATAAAAAAAATAGACTTTACTTATCATAAAATCTATTTTGAAAATAATACAATCTTATTTGACCAAATTGTAAGTCTTAATTGACCATAAAAAATCTTTTTACCAAAACAACTACTAAGATAATAGCAACAAGAAGCACTACTACAGTACAAATAATTTTAACTGGTTTACTAACTTTAGGTAAGCCATTTTTGTCTGTTTCTTCTTTTTTCTCACCCTCAACAACTGGTGCTGTTTCCATAATTGGTGCAGTTTGTGTTATTGTTGGTGTTACAGTTTCTTGAACTGGTTCAACTGGAGTCTCTGCTACTGGAGCAACTACTGGTTCAGCTGGAGTCTCAACTACTGGAGCAACTGGTTCAACAGGAGTTTCTGCTACTGGAGCAACTGGTTCAGCTGGAGTCTCAACTACTGGAGTAACTGGTTCAGCGGGAGTCTCAACTACTGGAGTAACTGGTTCAGCGGGAGTCTCTACTACTGGAGCAACTACTGGTTCAGCTGGAGTTTCAACTACTGGAGTAACTGGTTCAGCAGGTGTTTCAACTACTGGAGTAACTGGTTCAGCTGGAGTCTCTACTACTGGAGCAACTGGTTCAGCTGGAGTTTCTACTACTGGAGCAACTGGTTCAACTGGAGTCTCTACTACTGGAGCAACTGGTTCAATAGGAGTCTCAACTACTGGAGTAACTACTGGTTCAGCTGGAGTTTCCACTACTGGAGCAACTACTGGTTCAGTTGGAGTCTCAACTACTGGAGATTCCACAACTGGCTCTACTACCTCCTCATTAATTTTTGGTAATTCAATTTTAAAATCGTTATTTTCTTCCATATCTATCATACCTCTATTATAATTATTACATAAAAAAGAAAATATTCCTAGTATAAATTGAATATTTTTTTATTTTTTAGTTATTTTTTTGCCTTAAAGATAATAGAAATGATAAAAGCAAATATAATTGCACTAACTATTGCAAGACTACTTTTATCTAAAAGTTCAGAAAAAATTCCTAAAATACCAGCATTTTCATAGCCATTTATTCCAGATTGATATAACATATTACCAAAATTCATAATTAGGGATGTTGCACCTACTCCACATTTTTGAATTAATGTAGGATAAATTCCACAAAAGGAAAGAAGTGCTCCAACTACTGTAAAAAGTGAAGTAATATGTCCTGGTGTAAGTTTTGTATTATCTAAAATTATTTGTCCAAGCATGCATATAAAGCCTGCAAATAAAAAAGCATTTAAATATATCATGATAACACCTCGATTTTAACTAAATGACTTATCGCAGGAATCTCTTTACCTTGATTTACTAAAGTAGGATTATGAAGTGATCCTGAGCCCACAATTAAAATTTTCTTATATTTTTTATTTTTTAGTATTTTTGTAAGGAACACTAAAGGAAGACATACTGGTCCACTTCCTCCACTATATTGGGAAGTTTCTAAAAATATTTCATCACCAGCATCCATTATTTTATTAAGCCTTTCATTATAAACTTTTTCATAATACTCTTTTAAAATATTTAAACCAACTTTTCCTAAATCACCGGTTAAAATTAAATCATAATCTTTAACTGTTTCATGAGCATTTTGTAAATAAGTATAAATCGTATCTGCACAAGCTGGAGCCATAACTGCACCCATATTATTAACATCATTTATTCCTAAATTTACAACTTTGCCAATTAGTCCTCCACTTACTTTAATGTTAGTTTTTTCATTTGTTAAAAGCATACTTACACAAGCAGTAAGTGTACAAGTCGCTGTTCCTTTTTTAGGACAACCATACTCAGTAGGATATCTAAACTGTCTTTCAGCAGTCAAATTATGTGAGGATGCAAGAGTAATAATATTCTTTGCATTTTTACTTTCAATTAAGTTTGAACCCAAAAGTATTTGCAAAGGAAATCCAGCACACGCTGCATATACTCCAACAAAAGGTATGTTAAAATTACTCATAGTTTGGCTTGAAACTCCTAATTGATTTATTAAATCCGTAGCAAAAACATAATCAATTTTATTTTCAGAAAGCCTTTCATTATTAAGTAAATTTTGAATAGATACCTCTTGCATTTTAATTTCAGCATCCTCAAAAGTTTGTTTACCAAAATATAAATCATCAAATTTTAAATTAACATTAGATATTTTACTATCTTTTTCTTTAGGACCCGCTATTGTATAAAAATTTTTAATATAAACATTGTTAAATTTTAAATTACCCATAAAAAACCACCTTAATTAGACATAGAAAAAATGATGATATAATTCCATATAGAAGTACAGAACCTGCAAGTTTAAAAAAATTTGCTCCAACACCTGTAATAAGACCATCCTTTTTATATTCAAGTGCGCATGATGTCATACTATGCGCAAATCCTGTTGTAGGAATAATTAACCCACATTTTACTTTACAAACCCAATCATCAAAAAAACCAAGTCCAGTAAAAAGTGATGCTAAAAATATTAACAAAAGACATACAATACTATAACTAATAACCTGTGAAATACCAAAACATATCATTAAAAGTTTTGATACTACTTGTCCTAATATACCTATACCTCCACCCACTAAAAAGGATGTAACAGCATTTTTCAATTTAGGCTCTTTAGTTTGCCAAGATTTAACTAACTTTTTATATTCTTCTTTATTCAAAATAAAATCACCACTATTATTATTTAATAAATGGTGATATTTATACTATAAACTCAAATAATTACGCATTTTTTCAATACCTTTTTTCTCATATCTTGAAACCATTACTTGTGACATTGAAAGTTTTCTAGCAACTTCACACTGAGTTAAATCTTCATAATATCTTGACATAATAATATTTTTTTCATCCTCAGTTAAAGTACACATACTATTTTCAAGTTCTATTCTTTCATCAAGAGAAACATCATCCTTATTTGAAATAGTTTCATATAATGGTCTATTTTCATCATTATCAAGACTCATTATACTTTGCCCTGCATATACATATTCATATATTTTATTAGGATCAATTTCTAAAAAGTTTGCTACAGTTTCATAACTAGGAACAACTCCATTTTTTAAAGCCAAATTATTTTTAGTTTCTTCGATTAATTTATATACTTTTAAAATATCTTTATTTATTTTTATTTGTCTATTATTTGCTAGTGTATACATTTCTCCATAAATATATGTATAAGCAAAAGATGTAAATTTAGCACCATAACTTTCATCATAATTTTGATATGCTTTTAAAAGTCCTAAAACACCTGCTTGGAAAAGATCTTCTTTTGAAACATTATAAAACTTTTTAGCTATCATATAAATTAAACCAACATTCTCATTAATAATTTGTTCTTTGTTCATATTAGACCTCGATTAATTTCATACAAGTAAGTTCATTATCAAATTTTCTTGCACGAAAATGTTTTAATTTCCTTTCTAATCTTTTATTAACTTCACAAATATACATAACACCTTTATTAGTTTTAATTGCTTCTTCACTATTTAATAGTGCATCAATCCCATCTTCATCAATATCCTCAAGGTTATAAAAATTATAAACTAAATATTTTATTTTATGTTTTAATATTACAGGTACTAAATAATTATTTATTTTATAAGTAGATCCTCGATGAAGCATTCCATCAAGTCTTACAAAAAGTATTCCTTTATTATATTCTAAATTCATTTTAAGCATAATAACCTCTTTTCTATATAATAATAAAGCACACTTTTAAAACTTTTTAAACAACTTCGACAAAACATGTCAAAACATTTTTTTATATAACATCTTATTCTACTTTTTTCGACATTTTTCGTAAAAAAAAAGAAAAGCATTTTATTTACTTTTCCAAAATTATTTAATAGTTTTTACAAAAATTTTCATCATATTCATAGTCTTTACTTACTATATAATATTCATTGATATTTGTGCAATTTATTACATCAAAATATTTGCCTGAATAAGCAGTCATAATTTTATCATTTGAAAAATAACTTATCTTTACTAAAGAAAAAATATAGTCATTAACATTTTCTGTATTCATTAAATCATATATACTTTCATTTTTTTCATCAAAGTGATAAATCATATCTTTAATATTAACTAAATAATAAGTATAATTTGAATTACTAATTTTTTTTATTTTATTATCTTCGATTATTTTTACATTTGTAATAAATTCTTCATTAATAATATTTAATTTTTTTAAATCAGATTCCTTTAAAAAATTATTTTCTAAAGACTCTTTTATAGAATATTTAATGTTACCCTTTTTAATAAAACCTTCATATTTACAAAGAGAATAATAATTATCATTATTTATTTTAACTATAAATTCTTTGTTATTTTGTATACATTTTAAATTTTGATAATCAATTTTATTTTCATATATGTTAGTAAATATTAAAAATATATAATAAATAATTACAATTATTGAAAATATCATAGATAAATAATATAAATATTTAAAAACTTTTTTATCACTTTTATAAGTTAAAAATATCTTATTAATAATACTTTTTAATTTAGATTTATAAATTATTATGTAAAATAAAACTGTTCCACCAACATTTAATATAATATCATCAATATCAAATGAACCTAATTTAAATATGTATTGAGCACTTTCAATAGTTATAGTTAAAATTACAACACATAAAAAATAGTTTTTTACCCTTTTAAATTTATCACTTAATAAAGGTAGTAATACCGCAAGTGGAGTTAACATTAAAAGATTTCCAAGAGCATTATATAAAAAAGTCCTTTTTGAATATTTAAATAAATTTATCATTGATACAAAAGGTATTAAATTATTTTCTCTTTTTAAAATATTATTTATTGTAAGATAATTTACCCTATTATTTGAAAATGTAAAGCCAATTAACATGGTAATGTAAAGTATTAAATAATACCAAATAATATTTTTATCTTTTTCATAGTATAATAAATAAAATAAAAACATTAAACAAGGAAATATTATTATTAAAATATTTTCAAGTTCTTTTTTACCAGTTCCTAAATTTATATCAAATATAAACATTACTAAAACATATATTAAGCAAGATAAAATAGTTATAATTAAATTAATTTTCTTTTTCATAAAGCCTCATACCAATAGTATAATAATTTAAGTTTAAAAAAGCAAATAGTAAGTGTAAAATTTATAAAAAAAGCCTCAATCTATATTTGCATATAGATTGAAGCGTTAAGCCATTTATTGGCAGTGCTCGCAAAGAGTTTACGAGTAAGTTCCTTTTTATTATATGTAAGACTTTTTCTTACATACTTAATATAGCATTTTTTTGTTTTTTGTCTAGGTATGGCTAATTTTCTTTTTTAAACAAATTTTTAATTTTTGTCCATAAAGATGTTTTAGTTTCTTTAGTAGTGTTTTCTTTAACAGTATTTTTTTGTCTTTCACCATCGACTACCATAATAAACTTAGTTTCATCATTATTACTTAAATATTTATCTTCAACAGTTTTATATTCTTTAGCAAGTTTATTAAGTTCATTTAATCTTATTTCATACTCTTTAACATTATTATTAACAAGACTAGTTATAGCACTAATACCTTCATTATTATATTTAGTAATACCATTATTTAATAATGATGCACCATCATCAAGTTTTGTAATAGCACTCAAAAGGTCAGTTAATGATTTTTTTGTACTTTCTAATGCAGCACTTTTAACTTCATTTGCCACTGTAGTTGTTACACTTTCAGAAACACTTCCAGCAACAGATTTAGCAATATAAGTAGATATGTTTGTACTTACATCTTTTGCTGATACCTGGCTTGCATTAACCACTATACCAAGTATAGTTAAAGTATCTTTATGAGTATAAGCAAATACTTTTTCTTCATCAGTAAGTTCTATATTATTTTGCATTTTAGTCATTATAGTTAAATAAGTATTTGCATTACCTTCTTCATTAATTGAGGCTAAATAATTTAAAATAGCCTTTTTAACAGAGTTTGTAACAATAGTATTTACATTTTCATCCTTTGAACCTATTACATTACCATTTTCATCAGTAATAATATTTTCTTTCATTTGATTTAATGTACTATTTATAGCAGTTTCTTTAATATAGGAAACTTCACTACTTGTAAGTGTCTCTGAAGAACTATCTAAAGATGAAAGTGAAGTATTTAAAGTATTTTTTAATAATGTTAAACCATCACTAAGTTCTTTTGAGCCTTCGTTTATTTTATCGATTCCCTCTTGAAGATCACCTACTTTATCATAGATAGTACTTATTTTAGAAAAATTAAAGTTTCCATCACTTATAAGTTTATTTGAAACTATGTTATACATTGTTGGAACCTCAAATTTAGTGGTATCATAAGTAATAACTAAACTATCTAAATTAATTTCATTTATATTAAGGCTTTCTCTAAGTCCTGGAATTGAAAGGCCCACAATTACATCTTTATTACCATTTGAAACAACTTTACCATTATTTATTGTTACGTTTTTGTTATAAGTACTATCTAGCATCGTACCATACATTATCATAAATGGTGTATAAATACTTGCACTTTTTCCATTAACATTAATAGCTTTTTTTGAACTATTTTTATAATTAATAGTAATTTCAACTTTACCACTTTTACCTAAAATGTCTTTGGCACTTTCTTTTTTACCATTTAATTTATAAGTTATATTCATAGAAATTGGTAAGTTTTTTTGATATTTACCTTCATAATAAATATCATTTCCATTACTCATCCAAGTTAAATTATTTTTATCAAGTGTATAAGTTTCATTACCATTTTTATTTATAATATTTTCTAAAGTAGAATAATCTATAATTTCATTTTTACCTTCATTATTTTTAAGTATTTCTGAAACTATGATATTTTTTGTTTCACCATTATTATTTAAATGTGCATAAACCGTTTCATCTTTAGTAAGAGCATTTGCATTTAAAGGTAAACTAATTAGTAAACTTAAAAGTGCTGCACTTACTATTTTTTTATTTTTAATATTTTTCATATTATCAATTCCTTTCTTTCTAAATATTAATTTATCAAATGTAAGAAGTACTGTTGGAAGTGCTAAAATTACAACAGCCATACTTATAAGGGCTCCCCTTGAAATTAATGTACAAAGTGATGAGATCATTTCAAGTTTAGAGTAAATGCCAACGCCAAATGTTGCAGCGAAGAAGCATAAACCACTTATAAGAATTGAGGATGTGCAGTAATTAAGAGTTTCTTCCATAGCCTTTTTCTTATCCATATTTTTTCTTTTTTCTCTATAAGTTGTAGTTAAAAGTATAGCATAATCAATTGTTGCACCAAGCTCTATAGTACCAAGTACAATCGGAGCAACAAATGGAAGTGTAACACCACCAAAGTATGCAATACTCATATTTATAAATATAGCAGCTTCAATTGAAATAATTAGTAAAAGTGGAAGAACAAATGCTTTTAAACAAATAACTAATATTATAAATACACATATTATGCTTGAATAATTAACATTATTAAAATCGGTATCGCTTATTTTTATTAAATCTTTCATAAGTGGACCTTCACCCGCAACTATAGCAGTTATATCATATTTTTTAACAATATCATTTACTAATGTAATTTGATTATTTATTTCATCACTTGCAACTTCGTAGATGCTATTTACAAGTACCATTTGATATTTACCACTTTTAAATATTTTAAGAAGTTCGTCTGGAATAACATTTTCAGATAATCCTAACTTTTCAAATTCAGAAAGTGATAAAGCAAAATCAATACCTGGGATATTTTTAATCTCTTTAATCATATTTGTAACATCACTTGTTTTAACATTACTATCTAATATAATCATTTCTGGACTTACAATATTAAATTTATCTTTTAACTCTTTATTTGCGCTAATACTTTCAAGCGTTTCTGGAAGAGTTTTATCCATTTTATAATAAACATCTATTTTAGAATATGCTAGATAAGCCGGTATAATTAAAAGTACAAATATAATAAATATTACTTTATAACTTTTAACTATAAAATGATTTAATTTATCAAATACTAAATTTACTTTTTTATGTTTAGTTTTTTCTATATACTTATCAAATGTAAGAATGAGTGCTGGAAATAAAAGTAGTGTTGAAATAAGACCAATTAATACACCTTTTGCCATTACAATACCTAAGTCTTTTCCAAGTGTTAAACTCATAGTGCATAGTACCAAGAAACCTGCAATTGTTGTTAAACTACTACCAATAACAGAGGTAAATGTTTCTTCGATAGCACTAGACATTGCTTCTTCTTTAGATTTATATAATTCTTTTTTCTTTTCAAAACAATTATATAAGAATATTGAAAAGTCTGTTGTTACACCAAGTTGTAAAACTGCCACTAAAGCTTTTGTAATATAGGAGATTTCTCCGAAAAAGATATTTGTTCCCATATTTATTAAAATTGCTATTCCAATATTTGCAAGAAGTAAAACTGGAACTAAATATGAATCAAGTGATAACTCAAGTACTAAAGCACATAATATTACTGCAATAATAATATAAATAACTATTTCTTCATTAGACAAATTCATTGTATCAAGTACCATTGAACTCATACCACCAAGTTTTATTTTATCACTAGTGAGATCTCTAATTTCCTTAACTGCATTTATGGTTTCTTCAGAGGAAGTACCACCAGCAAAAGTAATTAAGAAAATATCTTCATCATCACTATGTAAATATTTTGTAACACTTTCAGGAAGCATATCAATAGGAATTACACCTACTGCATCATAAAGAGATACAACCTTATTAACTCCTTTCACATTTTTAATTTTATCCTCAATATTCATTATTTCTTTTGAGGACATATTTTTTGCTACTGCAATAGAATATGAACCCATTTCAAAATCATCAGTTAATATATTTTGACCTTTAATAGTTTCTATATTCTCAGGTAAATAAACTAAAATATCATAATTTACTTTAGTTAAATTCATACCTATAAATGATAAAACCATTAAAATACCTGTTATTATTAAAATTAGATTTTTATGTTCACATATTTTATTTGCAAACTTTTTCATATATATCTTTCCTTTCACACAAAACATTTTATTACAATAGTTATAAAAATAACACATACATATACTTAAGATTGTATGTTAAACAACAATTTATTATATTATGTATATTTTTAACCAACATTTTGTTATTTATCTTTTATTTTGATTAATAAAATGATATACTTTAATTGGTGAGAAAAATGGAAAAGAAAAAAGATTTAAGAGTTATTAAAACTAAAAAAATGATATATACCGCTTTAGTGGAACTTATGAAAGAAAAAACATTCGAAGAAATTAAAGTATCTGATATATGTGAAAAAGCTTTAATTAATAGATCTACATTTTATGCTCATTACGAAGATAAATATGAACTTTTAATTGATTTTATTAAAGATTTAAAAGAGGAATTTTCACAAAAACTAGAAAATAATAAAGCCCTAAATATAAAAGAATATTATCTTGAATTAATTAAAATATTTTTAAATCATGTTGAGGATAAAAAAGATATATACTCATCGATTATGATTCATAATAGAAATAGTATAATGATGGATATTTTACTAAGTGCAATTAATGATGATATTTTAAAAAGAATTAGTAAAGAAAAATTTAGTGATGGAATTCCTGCCGAAATTATTGCAAAATTTTATGTAGGTGGAGTTTTAAATCTAGGATTTGAATATTTAAATTCTAATGGTAAATACTCTAAAGAAGATATTATCTCTTATATTGATAAACTTATTAAAGATGAAAAATAAAAATGCTACTATTTAAAGTAACATTTTTTTCTTCATATTCTTTTACGCGAGTATTAACTCCATTTATAACTTTATATTCTCTATGAACATTTTTAATTATTTTATGAAGTATTTTTTTTTCTAAATCAATACCTAATATTTCACTTATTCCTAAAAGATAAATTACATCATCCGCTAGTTCTTCGCCTAAATCATTCTTTTTTTTACGATAAGTTTCATAAGCCTCAGTTATTTCTCAATACGCTAAACAAAATTTTTAGAAATATCAGTTACATTAAATCCTTTATTAATTTTATTTTCATTATATGTTTTTTTTAAATACATAGCATATTTTGTCTTGTTTTGTCGAATCGCTTGCAATTAGTTTTTTCTTATGTATAATAACTACTTGAACGTGCAGGAATGGCGTTACCTTCTTAATTTTTTCGGGGTTTTGGGCAGCCAAGATTTTACTGAAGAAAGGAGGAACGGTAAATGAGCAAAAAGAAACTCATTAGAGTACTATTTTTGATTGTACTTTTACAGTTTGGGGTTTACTATCCTGAATTTATAAAAGGCGCCATCCGTATTATAGTGGAATGTGCATTGCTTGTAAAAAAGATAATGTACATAATACTATTTGGATAAGCGCCAACTAAAGCAATTTAGGTAACGTGATATCTTGCACGTTCCTTAATATTAATATAACATTTATTTATATGTTTATGCAAGATGTTTATCTTATATTTTTCATAAATTATTTTTATAAAAAAATAGACTAACTACTAGCCTATTTTAAAAGTTTAACAATTTCGTTAACATTCTTTTTAAAGATAATTGTATCAATAATATTACTTATTGCATAAACCATAATTACTATACCAACATAAGTTGTAATTACTTCACTTCCAACACCTGGATTTACAATAATATAAACACCACATATAATTCCAAGAAGTGAGCAAATAAATAATATTAACCAATTTTTGTAATTAACACTACTTAAATTAATTGAAATTCTTAAATCTAAAGCAGATTTAACTACCATAGAAATTCCTACGACAATTGGAAATAATGTTTTAACAATATCAGGATTTATTAACATTATGATACCCATTAAAAGTTCTAAAACTCCAAGAGTTAAGAATCCTGAGAAAAATATACTATTATCTTTTTCAATTATAAAATAAAGTCCATTAAGTATTAAGAAAATTGCGATTATATATGTAACTACTGAAAAAGATACTGATGGATAAATCATAAAAATAAGTCCTAAAATAAACATTAAAACTGAAAGTACAATCGAAGAGTTTAAGAATTTATTAAATTTCTCTAACATATTACTCCTTTCTACTATTTAAATTATACAAATATTTTAGAAATATGTAAATAAACAAAAAGCATAAATTTGTCTTTTAATTTACACTTTTTAAATAACTTGCCATATGTTTTCCCCAATTTTGAAAAAATGGTACTTTAGGATGTACTCCATCCGCGGAAAATGAATTTACTCTATCTGCTAAATAAACACCATTTTCTAAAAATTGAATACCTAACTCTTTTGCTAGATTTTTTAAAGCATCATTATACATAGGTTGATATGTAAATGAAGGATCATTTGCAGTAGCATAATCACTAACAGGTAGTACAGAATTTACAATTATTTTTGTATTTGGTAGTTCACTTTGTATTTTCATTATTGCTTCACGATATTTTGCAATCCAACCATCAACATTACTTGTCCAACTTTTTATATCATTTGCTCCATAGGCTAAAAATAGAAAGCTAGGATTATACGCTTTTACTTTTTCTAAATCAGCGCTCATAGTATCTATTCTTCTTCCCCTGTGCCAAACAACATTTTCTTTATTTAATACACCATAACAATCAAGTCCCTCAGCCATTGAATCACCTACTGCCATTGCATGCTTCTCATTAAATATTATTTTTGTTTCCTCAAGGGTAATATCCTCAATTGAAAATTCATCTTGAACATAAGAAGTATTAATTGTAACGCTTGGATTTTCACTAGGTTTTTCTATGGGAGTTGTATTATTTTGCACTGGTTTATCTTCAGTAGTATTATTTTCAGTAACTTTATTATTAGTTGTATTATTTTCCACTATATTTGTTCCATTATTACTAACAATAGAGTTTACATTAGAATTATTAGTCACTTTAAAAGCAAAGCTTTTAAAAATAATATAGGAAAGCAAAATAATAGTTATTAAAATTATTAAAGTATACATAACAACATATTTTTGTTTTAACTTTATCCTTCTATTCATCATTTCATCCTTACATATTAAGTTTAATCTAAATAAAGAAAAAAAGCAATAACTTTGCCTTTTCTTTACATTATTTTACTTACTTAAATTTAGAAATTACTCTCTTAAAAAATAATTTTTCTTTTTATTTTATATATATCAAATAAAAATAATAACAAACTAATTAAATTAGATATTAAAATTATTAATATCATGCTATAATTTATAACATAATAAATATTTTTATAACAATTAATAATATAAAAAATAATGTTACTTATTATTAAAAGTAAAAATTCCATAAATGTATTTAAAAGTGACACAGCAAAAACTAATTTATTATAATTAAAACCTAAAATATAATATAATTTAACACTACCTAAAATATTTAGAAAATAATATAAGTTGAAAAATATAATTAATACAAACACTATAATATAAAAGATTATTATTACTATATTTGTTATTTTTATAAGTAAAATATTGTTACTTTCATTTGCATTAGTCCACCTTTGATAAGTTAAAAAGCTTTCTTTATATTTCTTTTCAAAGTTTTCTAAATCCTTAATGTTATTAAATGTAACACTATATATTTTATCATTTTCATCATAACTAAAGTCTTTTATATTAACAAAATCCTCTTTAGTAAAAAGTTTTTCACTTTGAAAAGATGCACTTTTATAAGTATCATTATTATATTCTTTTTGAACATTTTCGTGCAAATAATTTTTATAAGTATTTAGTGAAAGTAACATTATCATTATAATGAATAACATTAAAATATACTTATAAATAATTTTCTTATTAATTAATCCTTTTAAAAATATTTTCATAATTTCATCCTTTTATATAATTTTTTATTTTCTTTGTTAACAATAAATATTGACAAAATAATTAGTATAAAAAGCATTATAAATACAGGTAATACATAAAGACTTGCCTTAACATACATATAGTCTGCAGTAGATTTAAAATAAATACTAAAGCAAATTTTAATAATTAAACATATTAACATGGTTATCATTAATGAAAATGCCACTATCTCATAAAAACTAAATAATATTATTTTATTTAAATCATTTTTACTATAACCTAAAAAATTATATAAATTAAGTGTCTTTTCTTTCTCTTTAATAAATACTTTTATATAAATATTAAACATTATTAAAAGTAATATAAAAAATATAATACTTAATATAAATGAGATATTTCTAATAAGATATATAAAAATAGTATCAACTTCACTTAAGTTATAAAACATATTATTACTATCAAATATTTTAGCAATAGTCTTGGCACCTTCATTACTTGTGGTGTAAATTCCAATCTCTTTTTGCATAGGAATTTCCGGAAAAGTTTCTGTAATTATTTCATCAAATTTTTCTTCATTAATATAACACTTACTATTTGATGAATCATATATAAGGCCTGTTAATTTAAACTTATAAGTAAAATAAATATTTTTATAATCATTAATTTCTTCATCATAAACTATCTTAGCAGTTTTAAAATTTAATGTTTTACCAAGATATTTTTTCATATCAATTAAATCTTTTGACTTGGTATTTTCAAAATAATTAGTTCTTAATAAACTACTACAAATGATTTCACTTTCATTTTTTATATTTTTACCAGAAACAATATCTTTTTCATAAATGTATGGATAAATATAAATATCATCTGACATACTATCACTAATTTCCTCAAAATAACCATTTTTAAAAGGCATTGTGTAATCTTTTTCTTTAATAAAATATTTACTTTCCTCTACTTTGTTTTTTATTTTTTCATAATTTTCCTTTTCATCATAATAAAAAGAAATTATCTTTGCACTGTCATCCTCATTTTCAAATCTTTTAAGTTCATTATCATAAGTTTTGAATATTGAAAAAGGAATTATTAATAATAGAAAAATTAAAATCATTATTACTGTATAAACTACTTTTTTATGAATACCACGATTATTTTTATGAGCAAGTATAAAAAGTTTAAAACTATTTTTCATTTAAAACACCATTCTCTAAATTATACACTTTGTCCGCATATTTAATTAAGTCAGTATTGTGAGTAACCATTATTACACATTTTCCACTGTTACTAATATTTTTTAAAATAAACATAACATTTTCTTCACTTTCTACATCTAAATTGCCCGTAGGTTCATCGGCAAGTAATATATCAGGATTATTTATTATTGCTCTTACTATAGCAACTCTTTGCTTTTCACCACCTGAAAGAGTGCTTGGTAAATGATTAGTCCTCTTATCTAAACCAAATTTATTAAGTAAATCTATGGCTTTAGTTTTTGCTTCTTTACTGCTTATATCTTTATTTATAATCGTAGGAAGTAAAACATTTTCAAGAGCAGTTAATTTTTCATCCAAATAATAATCTTGAAAAACAAAACCTATCTTTTTATTTCTTATATTAGAAAGCTCACTTAAAGATAAATCTTTAGTAAGCTTATTATTTAAATAATAATCACCAGTATACCCTAAATCTAAAAGTCCTAATATATTTAAAAGAGTACTTTTACCATTACCTGAATGACCCATTATAATGTAAAATTTACCCATTTCAAACTCTATATTTATTCCCTTTAAAACATTAATATTTTCATTAAATGTTCTTTTTATGTTTTCTAATTTTATAATCATTTTTTACTCCCTTCAAAAATAAAATTTTAAGTATTAAGGTTGAAAAATCAACCTTAATACTTATTCTTAATTACTTTGGTCTGAAATATAAACCATAACTTGTCCTTTTATTTCAAGAACACCATTATTATATAGTTCATATTTATAACTGCCACTAGGCATATCCATATATGTTGTAGATGCACTTACTCCGGCAACCGGATTAATAAAATTAACAGTTTTAATAACAGAATATAATAATCCATTTTTTCGTTTTGCTTTAACCGTTAAATAACACTTGTCAGTGTCCTTACTAACAAACGAAGGTGTATTTTGAATTTTTTGATAATTAAATCTTGTAGTTCTTGCATCAGTGGTTGCTCCATGAAGTGATGTTAAATGATAATCAATTGGTATTAAATCGATAGTTAATGCAAAAGCGGTAACTATTGATAAAATTGTAACCACTATAGCAACCAACAATAAACTAATTTTTTTCATACTTCTCCTTTCTGCAGAAATACTGCTTTTCGAACTGCAATTCTAATTTTACGTTACCAAAATTATATAAAAAAATCAAGCGACATTTTGGCTACATAAGAATTTAGATTATGAGACTTATCGGCTCATTGCAAATATTGTATTATTTATATATTTTTTTCAAATTTAAAAATCAAATTTTTATTTGAATAATCTAGTCTTAAATTTAATTTAATATTTTCATATGTACCATCACAATAATAAATATAAAGATTTAATTTGTTTTTATTCAACAAAATTTTTGATAATTCAAGTTCATTGTATCCACGACTTTCCAATAAAAAAATTTCATCACTAGTAGTTTCATAAATAATATTCTCCTCATTATTTATAGATACAACTAATTTCATTCGCAATATACCTTTTTTAGAGTTGATTTTTCCTAAAGAAAGGTATTCTTTTTCTTTTGTGTATATGATAATACCATTATTAAAATAGCTTTCATTTCCATACCCATTAACTAAAAATATTTTAGTACTATTATAAAAACTTAAAAAATAATAAATTAAAAATAATAAAATTATTATTATTGATGATACACATATAATTAACATTACCTTTTTTTGTTTTTTTATTTGTTTATATATATTTAAAACAACGCTGCTATCATTTTTATTATTTCCAAGTAATATATCATCTACAGAAACATTAAAAATTTTACTTAATTCTAATAAAGTTTCAGCATCTGGAAGACTAATATTCCTTTCCCATTTTGAAACATTTGACCTAGATACAAATAATTTATCGGCAAGTTGTTCTTGAGTTAAATTATTTTTTTCACGCAAAGTTTTTAAGTGTTTGCCAATGTTCATAGTATCACCTATTTAAAGTATAAATGATTTAGCAAATAATCACAATATAAAATTAACGCAAAATTTACTTTTATAAACGCAAAATTAAATTTGCGAAAAAAAATAACATCAAAACAATGTTATTTTACTTACTTAAATTTAAGAAACTATCTTTTAATTTTTCACCATTTTGGTTGTCCATTGCAAGTATAACTAAATCGCCAACACTTTCAACATAAACATTTTCTTCATCAACAGAAACACATACCCATTTATTAGGATCAACTTTTTCTTTGATTTCTTTTTTTGCTTTTTCAGCATCAGATGCACTATTAAGTCTAATTAGTACTACTGAATGAGCTACCGAAGACATTATTGGTTCACTTGCAAGGCCCTCTTTGAAAGAAAATGACACATCTCCTAAATAAAATGGTGTATTTTCACTATTTAGTTCCACAGTTTCCATATCCTCATGAGAAACTCCAGCTCCATCATAAACCTTTGTCATTAAATCAGAAAGTGATCCATCAACATTTTTTTCAGTTTTACCACAACCTGCTAAAAATAATATTCCAATAAAAACTAATAATAAACTTAAAACTTTTTTCATAAACTACCTTCCTTTCTCTACTTTAAAGTAAAACTATTATTAATTATAACATTACTATAAATAAACAAAACATCTTCATTTCCAGATAAATTTAATACACTTTCTAAATACTTACTACCAATATATCTTAAATCAACCATTGTAATTTTAGAATATTTTTCAATTAAAAGTGGTGCTAAACTACTTCCAAACGAATCTCTAAACATAATAAGCTCTTTTCCTGAGGTATTTGAATTATTTTCAAGTGTTAATAAAGCAGTTGCTCCAGATAAGTAAATATCATAACTATCAATGTTATTTAAATTACTTTCTTTATAAACTTTTTCATAACCTTTTTTCTCATAATTATATACTTTAGTATTTCTAATTATATCACTATCTAAATAGGTTATTTTATCTGGTTTTATGCTAGTAACTGTTTTACTATATAATGCTCCATAAAATGGATAATACTCTTTTGAGGTATAATATGACTCTAATTTAGAAAGTCCCATATTCTCACAAATATTATTTGCTACACCAATTATTTTATCTTGTGACCAATGAATATCAGTTCTATAATATGATGATAAATCTAAATTATTTTTTATATCAATCCATTTATAATTACTAGGTAATCCATTTTTTAAATTACCCTCAATAGTATTATACTCTATTTTAGGAATTTTTTCATCATTTAAATAATAATTTTTATCGGGTATGTAAACAAAATATTTATTTTGACTAGTTAAATAAGTTTTATTAATATAATTTATTTTGTCAAGTAAATGTTTAATACTTTTAACATTTACCTTTGTATCTATTTGATATAATATATTATCTTTTTCGTAAATACCATTATTTTCTTTCATAAACATTGTTTTTTTCAAAGTATTTCCCTTAATAGTTTTAAATTCATCTCTAAAAGGAATTTGATCAGTTACATAAGTATCAAGCTTATTAAAATAATTTCCATTTAGTAATGAAGTGATAGAAATTTTAGGTTTACTTGCAAGACGTCTTCTTTCTTTTTCTGATATAAGATCATCTTTTTTTATTTGACATAGTAAAAATGATGTTAATAAGAAAAATATAAATGTTAGTGTTATTATTCTATTTTTCATAAAAGTCCTTTCTAAAATCTAAAGTATAAAAATGAGTTTGAGGATGCATCTACAATAAAGGCTGTACTAAGTACTAATAGTCCTATTAAAACTATTGGTTCAACAATACTTATAACTATATTTAGATTTTTATTTTTTTTACATTTATTAATTATATTTTTTAAAAGTGGTGTGCAAGCTATAAATGATATTATTAATAGCACCAAGTAATTTAATAAGTAATAATTAGTGCTTACATTTGTAAATGATATTCCCTTACCAGTAAACATTTTTATAAATATATCTAAAATATTTTTTTCATTATAGAAAAATACAAAGCCAATTACCACCAAAATATTAGTAACCATGTTACCTATTATTTTATGTTTTTCAAAAAACTTCAAGAAAAATCTTTTTTCTATTACTAAAATAATGCCAAAGTATAATCCCCATAAAATAAAGTTCCAACTTGCTCCATGCCATAGTCCTGTTAAAAACCAAACAACAAATATATTAAAATATTTTCTAAGTTTACCTTTTCTATTACCTCCTAAAGGGATATAAATATAATCTTTAAACCATGATGATAAACTTATATGCCATTTACGCCAAAAAGATGTTATGCTATATGTTGAAAGTGGATAATCAAAGTTTTCCATTATTTTAATACCAATCATTAATCCAAGACCTATTGCCATATCTGTATAACCTGAAAAATCTAAATATAATTTAACAATATCCGAAGTAGCTTTTACCCATAATGATACTACAGTTTGAACTTCCATATTAGTAAGGGATGTTACAAGTTTAGCTAAAGTATCCGCTAAAATAACTTTTTTAGAAAGACCAATTATAAATCTTTCTACTCCCATAGCAAAATTATCAAAACTTATTTTTTTATCCTTTAAATCTATATCTTTATATCTAACAATAGGTCCTTGTATTAAACTAGGAAACATTGCAATATAAGTAAAATAATTTATAAAGTTTTTTTCAGGATTTACCTTATTTTTATAAACATCAATTAAATAACTTGCATTTTTAAATGTATAAAAACTTATTCCAAGAGGAAGCACTATACTAAATAAATTAATATTTGTTTTAAATAAACTATTTATATTACTTAAAAAGAAATTAAAATATTTAAAATAAAATAGTAAACCAAAGTTAAATATTAAACCAATTATTAAAAATAATTTTTTATTTTTTTTAGAAATAAGTCTTCCTAAAATATAATTTACTAAAGAACTTATTAATAATAAAACTATATATTTTGAATCTCCATAAAAGTAAAAAAATAAACTTCCAAGTAAAAGAGTATAATTTTTAAACTTTTTCGGAGTAATAAAATATAAAATTAAAAAAATAATTAAAAAATAATATATAAAATATATGCTTGAAAATATCATTATTACCATCCTATCAAGTTAATTATATAAAAATTACACAAATTTGTCTATGAATTAAGGATTACATTTATTATAAAATTATTCTAAAGTGCAAATTTAGCACTTTAAAACTAAATATTTGCACTTTAAATTTGCACTAACAATACAAAAATTATATAATCTATTTCTATAAAACATAAAAATAGGACTCTACCTTTAGATAGTGTCCTTACAAATTATATTTTATTCAATTTTAGTATCAATATCATTTTTTCTTGCTTGTTTTAATTTGCTAACATACTCAATTCTTGATTTAATTTGCTTTATAATTTTTTCTATTCTTTCATTAGATAGTAACTTATTACTTGAAAGTATTTCTTTTACCTCATCTGCAAATCCATCTAATTTACTAATATCTAACCAACAACTAAATAATCATTAAATTCTTTTTCGTCCATATTTTTAATCTTATAAATTAATTAATCTACTTTTATAATATATTCTAATTTAGATATAGCTTCAAATATGTCTATCTTTTTAAATTATAATTTAACTAATTCTATAATGACCCACTATATCATTATGATACTCTAAAATATCTTCTTCATAATATTTTTGGTATGGATTTGCATGATGAATAACAAAACTAATTCCTTTACGATTTCTATTATCTGACACAATACCAATATGATTTTTAAAAACTACTATATCTCCACCTTGCCACTTTTCTATATCATTAATATCTGTGGTTAAAATTTGTGCATTGTAATCTAAATAAATCTTTAAATTTTTTACTCTTCGAAAATCTATATTTTTATCTACTACCTCTATATCATATAAATCTTTATTTGCTAATATATGTTCATTAACAAGACTTTGTAAATCATAACCAGCATCTTTAAGAGCAAAAGCAACTACATCAGTACATACTCCATAACCATCATTTGGATAACCTGTATTATAATATTTACTTTTATACTTTGGCTTCGTAGATATATATTTTCTTGCACCATTTAATATATCTGTTTGATCATCAATACCATCATTATCTTTATCTACACTACTTACATAAGTCTTAATATTAAAATAGTTATTAGTGTACTTTTTATGTGGTATATAGTTAAAATAATAAAGCAAATATAAAATAATAAATAAACATATAAAAATGATAATAATTAATAATTTCTTTTTCATAAATTAATTATAACAAAAAAATACCTAAAAAGGTATTATTCTTCGTATCTAATTTCACTTTCATAATTAAAACCACTTAAGAAATAGTCATATGAATAATCTCTTACTCTATTTTCCATAATATCATTTATAGGTATAATAGTTAAATCTTTTAAAATGACATATTTATAAGTAAATGTTAATACTTCATCATAATATTTAGTTAACATATTAATTTTTACTGTAGTGGTAACTGTTTTATTTTCTTTAGTATTAAAATAACTCATTATTTCATAAAATCCTTTATCTGTTTTAAGTATTCTTTCATTGTAAATTCTAATTACTTTTTCACCTTCATAATTACCACTTACTTTCTCAATATTTGGATATTTTTCATTTCCATAGTTTTTACTATATAAAATATTATCTTTTACATAAATATAATTTGACATAAAATCATAATTAGTTTTCTTCCCAAGAAACTGCGTAGAATATTCCCATTTTAGATAATCACTTAAACTATAGTTAGCATTTAAATATATATCATAACTATCTCTAACCTTATTGTCATTATTATTATCATGTAATGTATATAATGTATCATTATAGTCATAAAATAGAATATCACTTCCAGAGTTTGGAGCTATATTCATAACTTTAATGTTTTTATCAACATCATACACTTTTTTATAAACAAACTTTCCTTCATCAAGTTTATTTAGATTAAAAATATAAATAGAATTATCATTTATAAATGAATATTTACTAAAGGATGTATCCTCATTTAAAAACTTACCATCATTTAATTTAAAATATTTTTTATTAGAATCTTTTTGTTTTAAGTTTTCCACTAAGGTTTTTGCAACTGTGGTATTATTTACTACTACATTATTAGTTGGCATTGGTTTATTACTTTTAATAGCAACAATAATTATAATAATAATTAATAAGATAACTACTATACCAACATATATTAATACTTTTTTATTTTTCATATTAAGCCTACTTTTCTATAGTTCCGCTTGTCTTTTTTAAGTACATATCATCAGTTATAGGTTTATATCTTTCACCATCATAATTATCTGTAAATCCATTATATGCTTTATATACTTCATTAGTTTCTGTATCATATACTCTTTCATAGCCTAGTGTTGCATCACTTTGTTTTTGACTCATTATATCAAATGATGTACTTCTCTTATTCCATGAATCCATTATTCCATCACTTATTTCATTACCTATTGCTCTAATTTTCTGAAAATTATTCATAACAGCATCTTGCTCTTTATTAAAACCATTTATAAATGTATCTGTAAATTCTAATGAAGAACAAATAGTATTTAATGTATCTTCCCAATCAATAAATTTATCTTTTGGTGTAGTAATAAAAATTGTATCATAAACATTTAAATATTGTATATCAATTTGTTTACCGGATATAATATTTTCTGAAACATAATATGGGCCAACATCGTATACATATGCAGTAAATATTCCTTCACCATCTTTGCCATTTGCATCTTTAAATGTTGCTCTTAACATATCTCCACCTAAAGGACCTTTACCTAAATTTTCTATAACAGTAAAATCAGATAAAGTTGGAAATGTAAATGATGCAGAATTATTTAAAGTTCCTAAATCATTAAATATTTTATAAAAACCTTCGGTATCTTTAGACGCAATTACACTAGTTTTAGCAAACATATCATTTGGATAGTATTTTTGTTGCCACCTTTTAGCATCCTCAGATTTATTATAACCTTCGGTTTTCATATTTAAGAAAAATTGATATGTAGGATTATTTGGATCATATACTTTAATTGTATAATGAATATAATCTCCAAGAGTATCAACTTTCCAACCTTTAGGTTTTTTAATAGAAAATTCATTAGTTTTATAATCTTCAAATTCAATTTGACTAGCCTCTGATTTAACTATCTTTATATTTGCATCAGGATTATAAAATATTTTTCCATCATTTTTAGTTAATAAAATAATTCCTATAACAAATACAAGAATAGTACCACCAATTATAATCATATTTTTTTTAGATATATCATATTTTCCAATTTTCATAAAACACCTACCTATTTATATTATAATTATAAAAGTCTACGTAAGCAACAAGCTTTCCATATAAAACAATGTTTTAACTGGAAATATATTTTTTATTAAAAAAATATAGTATAATATTTTTAGAAAGTGGTGAAATTATGAAATTTAATGATACCTTAAATACTTATTTAGAAAGTCTTAATTGTTCTTCGAAAAAGCTTTCAAAAGAGTCTGGATTATCAGAACCTGTTATATCAAGATATCGAAGTGGTGAAAGAATTCCTGCAAAGGATAGTAATCAATTTAAAAAACTTATTAATGCCATATTTAATATTGCTAAAGAAAATGGTAAAAATAAGTATTCACTTGATAAAATAACAAGTGATTTTGTTTCTACTTTTGAAAATGATAATTTCGACTATGAAACATTTAGTAATAATTTAAATACATTAATAACATCTCTAAAAATAAATATGAATGAAATGGCAAAATACATTGTATTTGATCCATCTCACATATCAAGAATTAGATATGGAAAATCTAAACCATCAAATCCAATAGAGTTTACAAATAAAATATGTTCATATATCTTATTTAAATATAAAAGTCCTGATGATTTAAATAGCCTTCTTGAGATAATTGGTTGTGATAAAGATATAACAAATGAAAAAATATATGATGTTTTATTTACCTTTCTAACAAGTGAAAAAAAGATACTTAAAAATCAAATATCAGATTTTCTTCATAATCTTGACACATTTAATTTAGATGATTATATAAAAGTAATAAAATTTGATAAATTAAAAGTTCCAAATATACCTTTTTATAAAGGTAAAACAAAGCATTATTATGGCATCGAAGAAATGAAGGAAGGAGAATTAAACTTTTTTAAATCCACTGTATTATCAAAATCTAAAGAAGATATTTTTATGTGTAGTGATATGCCAATGGAAGATATGGCAAAAGATACTGATTTTGGTAAGAAATGGATGTTTGCTATAGCGATGTGTTTAAAAAAAGGTCATCATTTAAATATTATTCATAACTTAGATAGACCATTTAATGAAATGATGCTTGGACTTGAAAGTTGGATACCAATTTATATGACTGGTCAAATATCACCATATTATTTAAATAGTGTAAAAAATAATGTTTATAATCATTTAAATTATGTATCCGGAGTAACTGCCTTAACTGGTGAATGTATAAAAGGTTATCATAACAAAGGAATGTACTATTTGTCTACAAACAAAAATGAAGTTAAATATTATAAAGAAAAATGTGATTTACTATTAAAAAAAGCAAAACCACTTATGGAAATATATAGAGAAAATAATCAAAATGAATATGAACTTTTCTTAAAAAATGATGAAAATATAAATGGGAATAGAAAAAGATTTTTATCTTTCCTACCTATATTTACAATTACTGATGAACTATTAAAAAAGATTTTAAAAAGAAATAAAGTTAGTAAATTAGATATAGAAAAAATAATTAAATATAAAAATAGTGAATTAAAATATATGAATAATATATTAAAAAATAATAATGTTAATGATTATATTTATATTATAAAAGAAAATGAAAATATAACGTTATCTTTAGAAAATATGTTTTATGATAAAAAAATTAATTATACCTATGATGAATATTTAGAGCATTTAAAACTTACTAAAAAATTTGAAAAAGAAAATATTAATTATCATCTTAATTATGAAAAGGAGCAAACATTTAAAAATATTACTACTACAATTATAAATAATAAATACGTCATTATATCTAAAATTGCTAATCCATCTATTCACTTTGTAATAAAACATCCTAAATTAGTCGAAGCAATAGATAATTTTAATCCTCTTGTTAAAGAATAAAAAAATAAAGCTAGAATCCTAGTTTTATTTTTTAGTTTAAAAATTAATTATTATATTTTGGCTGTGCACACTGTTTTAAATTAATGTTAAGTGACTTTAAAAAATCTTTTAAATATTTATTATCATCATCTGTTGTAAACGTATAACCTTTTCCCGAAGTAATAGTATAATTTGAAAAATCTCCCGTAATATATGAATGTAAATTTGCATCTGTACTATGTCTAATAATTTCAATTAAATCAAAATCATATTTACCTTCGATTGGATCCGCATACTCAAGTATATCAAGGCAAGTTTCCCACTTTTTACAAGCTTTATATTTAGTATATAAAACATACTTATTATTTTTATATACATTTAAAAATAAAGGAATACATGAAGTGTTTTCAGATCTAATCGAAAATAGTAAGTCACCATATGCTAAATCATCAAGAGTTATTTTATTTACATCTACATTTAGATAGTTATAATAGATATTCTTTTTCTTTTCTACTTCATTATATAATTTATTAATATTTTTATCTTTATCAAAATTTAAAACTTGATGAGCAATTATTTTAGGAAACATTTTTCTTATTGAAAAGGTATATTCATTACCTTGTTTTGGGTAAATAATTTCCTGTAAAATATTATTTTTAAATATCGCTTTTATTGGCATTGAACTACTCGATGATGATGCTAAAGCGCCACCATATTCTTCATTTTCAATATAATAACTTCCATTATAAATCCACATATATACATACTTATAATTACCAGATTTTTCTATACCAAAACCATAGTAACTATAAAATACATTAAAGTCTTTATATTTTACATCAGGATTTTCTTTAAATTCTTTCTTTTTAAGAAATTCAATTACTTCATCATATAAATAATTTGAATCATTTACTAAATTAACTTTCATTTTTAAATTATAAATTATTAAAAAGTTTATAACTATTAAAAATAATATTGAACTTATAATAAATATCTTTTTATTCTTTTTCTTCATTTTTTCTTTATCTTTTATTGAGGTAATAATTGCTTTTTCTTTAGCTTCATCACTATTATCTTTTTCACCATTAATTAACTCCTCAATACTTATATTAAGTTCATTACATAATTTTTTAAACAGTGAAACATCAGGAAAATTTATTCCCCTTTCCCATTTACTTACAGCATTTATACTTACACCCATTTTTTGTGCAAACTGCTCTTGAGTCATATTTTTTTCTTTTCTCAAACTTGCAATAAATTTGCCAATTTTAACTTGATCCATATTATCACTTCCTATAAAAATATTATCATTCAAATAATTATTTTTACACACACTATTGGTTTAATTTCATTATTTACCCATTATTTTGCCAGTTATTTTTAATAGTAAAATAATATCTATACAGATAATATTTTATATAATAAAACTAGAGTGAGCTCTCTAGTTTCCTTTTTTAGTTCCCTATTGTGGTCGGGATCACCGCTTTTTTAGTCCCCTATTGTGGTCGGGATCACCGCTTTTTTTATTACACTTTTTTCAAATGCAATACCAATATAATATAATTTCTTATTAAAGTCAATTATTATATTGCTTAAAAGTTATATTATACATTTATAAACAAAAAAATACCTATAAAGGTATTAATTCCAAACTAAATTATATTTTAAATTTCTCTTAAATAAATCCCATAAATTTGCTTTTAAAACATTTTCATTTACTGTTATATCAACCTGTGATATTAAAACCCCATTATCATCAAGTACTTTAACTTTACCTATTACATCACCCTTTTTAACTGGGGCAATTATTTTATCTACCAATATTTTAAATTTATAATTACTTGGTTTATCACTTGCATTTAAAAGTTCTATTAAATCATTTACAAGTACCACATCAACATTTTCTTTTTTACCTTTTTGAACATTTACCTTACCAAGTATTTCACTTTTATTTTTAATTAAGTTAACTTTAAATGTATTAAAACCATAATTTAATAATTTTACTGTATCACTACTTCTTTTTTCAATTGATTCTTCACCCATAACTACACTTATTAGTCTTAAATTATTTTTCTTCCCTGTAGCAGTTAAACAATAACCTGCTTTTTGAGTAAAACCTGTTTTAAGTCCATCAACACCATCATAGAATCTAACAAGTTTATTAGTATTAACAAGCCAAATTTGTGAACCATCAGGTTTAGTTAAGTATTCTTCGTATACTCTTGTAAAATCAAGGATTTTTTCATGTTTCAAAAGTTCTCTTGCCATAACTGACATATCATATGCTGATGAATAATGTCCTTCTTCATCAAGACCGTGAACATTAACAAAATGAGTATTTTTAAGACCTAGACTTTCTGCCTTTTTATTCATTGCTTCAATAAAATGTTCTTTAGAACCATAAGTTTTTTCCGCTAAAGCGACAACTGCATCATTAGCGGATGCCATAGCAACACCTTTTAAAAGATCTATTACTTTATATTTATCGCCAGGATTTAAAAAAATTTGACTACCTCCCATCGAAGAGGATTCGGTGGAAATCTCTACAATATCATCATATTTTAATGAACCATCATCAATTTTTTCCATTATCAAAAGCATACTCATTACCTTTGTCATCGAAGCCATTGCAAGTGGTTCATTTTCATTTTTTGAATATAATACTTTTCCTGTATTAAAATCTACTAAAATAGCACTTTTTGCACTTATCTCCATTTCCACAGCACTTACATTTTTTATAAAAATAAAACTAAATAAAGAAATTAATATAAAAACAATTTTTTTCATTTGCACCTCATATTAATTTTTATTAATTATTTTCTAAAAAAATACCAATTATTGAAGAATAATTGATAAAATATGATTTATTAAATAAAATAACAAAGTTAATATTTTTTATTTGTTTATTATTCTTTTAAATTATTACATACTTTGTCAACTTCAGACCTTTTTCCCTCAATTCCAACTACTTGCATTTTAGGCTCAATATAATTATCTATTTCAAATGTTACTCCATTTTTCTTATAAACATATCTAGTCCTGCAGTTTACACTAGCTTTATAAAAGTCTAAAACCTATAACATTGAATAAATGTTTTTTTCATTATCATTTTGGTAACGATTCACTAGATATTTTCAAATTTCTATCTTCTTTATTTACATTTTTACAATCAAATAATGTATATTTTTTATCACCATCTATCTTCGTACTAATTCTCGCAATAATATGCTTTGAATGTTTATTTTCATAGGCAACTCTATTTTGTGTTACCTCGCTTACTTTCTCATAATTATTGTTTTCACAATATTTAATATACGGTTTTATGCTAGGTACCTAAAACTATATTCATATTCTTCCATACTTTCCTCCTTAATTAATACTTATCTTTATTAATCAAAAATTTACATCAATTATCTTATATTTATGAATGATTTTTTAAATAATCTATAATTAGTTTAGCTAACTGGGACTCTTTATTTTTAAAATTATGATTTGCATCAAAAATGATATCGTATTTTGCATTATAACAATTTTTTATAATTTTTTTCATATAATCATCACCATTTTTGCCAACATCTTTTGAACCAATAATTATATACATTTCCTTTTTAATTGAATTTAAAGCTGAAAAATCTCCATTATTGGATTTATATGGAATATTATTAATTGTTTTATTTGTTATCTCTTGAAAATATGTTTCACTAGACATTAGACAAAAACCTAGAAACTTTTTACTTAAAATTTTATCAGGGTAGCCATTTTTTATATTAATATTGGCTTCTTCAAGTAAACCCTTATGTATATCTAATTTAGAAAAGTTTACATTGTCTTGTGGAGCAAGTAAAATAACTATTGAAATTTTACTATTATTCATTTTACTTAAATAATATATAACTTTATTACATCCCAAACTATGACATAATAAAATAATTTCTTTATACCCCAAATTATCTAAATATTGAACCCAACTATCTATATCACATAAAGAGTCTTCAAATTTTTCGTATGCAGCACCTTTAATTATTGATTTAAAGTTGCCTTCATCATTAAGATATGGTAATTCAATTACTTGAAAAGAACCTTGATTATGGCTAAATAAAAAGTCATACCCATTTTCTATGCTTAACTGTGTTATATATCTTGTAAATTTTGATTCAAAAAAATTTCCTGCTAAACCTGGTATATACAAAATACATTTGTCATTATTTTTTCTTGAAAGGCAACCAAATAGTTTAATATTTTGCTTTGTAATAGTTTCTACATATTCAAAATTCATTATTACTCCTTTTTTATATTTAAATTATATCATACTTACATTTTTTATTAAACTTATAATTATTTTCTAAAAAAATACCAATTTATTTTGATTTAAGTTAAGATTTTGGTATAATTTAGTTAGAAAGGTTAAAGGTTATGACAAAAAAAAGTAAAAAAAATATTAAAGATGATTATAAGTCATCAAAATGGTTACCAATATTTTTAATTGCTCTTCTTTCAATATTTGTAGTACTTGTAAATAAAAAACTTGATAATGATTTATGGTACTTATTAACCGAAGGAAGATACATATTAAAACATGGTATATTTCATACTGACCCATTTTCAATACACGAAGGATTAAATGTTGTTGTTCAAAACTGGCTTTCAGCATCATTTTTATGGGTAGTATATGATTTCTTCGGAGAAATGGGAATTCTATTATTAATAGTTATATGTAATATTTGTATATGCATATTACTTTATAAGATATGTATGCTTATTAGTGAAAATAATAGAACTATTTCTTTAACATTAATGTTTGTTTGTGATTTAACATTAATAAGCCACTTTATAGTTTCAAGGCCACAAATATTTAGTTACATAACACTTCTTGGACTAATATATGCTCTTGAACTATATATTCACAAAAAAGATAAAAAATATTTGATATGGCTTCCTATTATATCACTAATACAAATAAATATGCACTCCTCTTTATGGGTAATGCTTTTCTTATTTATCTTATGTTATGTAATTGATTCATTTAATATCAAAGAATTAAGACTTCAGGGTTATGAAAAAAAACCATTATTTATTGCAATAGGAATTTCTATTTTAATGGGACTAATTAATCCATATTTCTATAAAGCAATAACATTTATATTTGGTTCATTTTCAGATCATTATATGCGTATATTTATTAAAGAACTTTTACCATTTAGTTTAGATTTAGATATATGTAAACATATGGCAATTATTATTCTTTTAATAGGTCTAATTTATACTTACTTTAGAGAGGGAAAAGTTAGAGTAAGATACATATGTTTATTTTGTGGAACAATGATTTTAGGATTTATGGCTTTAAAAGGATTTAGTAATTTTATTTTAGTCGCATTTTTCCCACTTGCATATTTCTTTAAAGATATGGTTCCAAAAGATTTAAGACTAATATTTAAGCCAGTACAAAATGCAGTTAATTACCTATTTATGACATTTGCAATTATAATGTTTATTGGCTTTGGTTACTTTTATATTACTAGTAAAGATATGATAACACTTTCACATAATGCTGAAGGCGCTATAAATAATTTAGGAAAATATTATAAAGATACTGAAAGTGCAAAAGTATATTCATCATTTAATGATGGAGGCTATGTAGAATTTAGAGGTTATAAAGCATATATTGACCCAAGAGCAGAATATTTCTTAAAGAAAAATAATGGAAAAGCTGATATATTCAAAGAATTTTATGATTTACAACATGGTAATTTAGATGCTCATGAATTTTTAGAAAAGTATGATTTTACCCATCTTTTAGTGGCTAAAGATGATTGGTTATATAATAGAATAGATACTACTAAAGAAAACTATTTTGTATTATATGAAAATACTGATAAAGGTTACAGATTATATGCAAGAAATGATACATTTTCAGATGAAGAAAGAGAAAAAATTGTTAATGAGTACACTAAAGTAGTTGATGAAGCCATAAAAAAAGGTTCAAAATAACTTGAGCCTTTTTATTTTTGATTATTTTTAAGTAATTTAAAATAACCTATATTTTCTTCATAAAATAATAGTTTATTTTGACTTTCTTTAATAATTTTACCAATATAACTTTTTGATACATTTTCAATATCAGATATTTCTGAAAGTGATAAGTTCTCATTATAATAAAGTTCTAAAATATTTTTTTGTTTATCAGTAAATAAACATTTATAAATATTATAAAGCTCGCTATAGTAAATAAAATTTTCCATTATAGCATATCCTTGAATAAACCATAGATATAGTTTTCAATATCAAATGTATCTAAATCTTCCATTTTCTCTCCGAGTCCAATGAATTTAACAGGAATATTTGTATTTTCCTTAATAGCAAGAACTATTCCTCCTTTTGAGGAACTATCCAGTTTAGTAAGAACTATACCAGTAATATTTGTGATTTTTTTAAATTCAGTTGCTTGCATAATACCATTTTGACCAGTTGTTGCATCAATTACCAAAAGTGTTTCGTGAGGAGCACCAGGTATAAGTTTACCTATTACTCTATTAATCTTTTCTAGTTCATTCATAAGATTAACTTTATTTTGAAGTCTTCCTGCAGTATCGACTAAAACAATATCATTATTATTTTCTATTGCCTTTTGAATACCATCATATATTACTCCAGCAGGATCAATATTTTCTTTACCATAAAAGTCTGTTCCAACTCTTTCACTCCAAAGTTTTAATTGTTCAACAGCACCAGCACGGAATGTATCTCCCGCAACCATCATTACACTTTTATCCATATTTTTAAATTTATAAGCAAGTTTTGCAATTGTTGTGGTTTTACCTACTCCATTTACACCAATCATTAAAATAACTGTTGGACCATTTTCACTATAATTTATTTTATCAGTTAAATTTTCACCTTCAACATAAATAATGAAAAGTTCATCGACAATTACTTCATTTAAATATTTTGTATCAATAATATTTTCTTTTCTTACTCTTTCTTTAATTCTATCCATAAATTTAAAGACAGTATTTATACCAATATCGGCACTTATGAGTATCTTTTCAAGTTCATCAAAATATTCATCACTAACTTTAGTATATTTAATACCAAGTAAATTTAATTTTGAGACAAATTCATTTCTAGTTTTTTCTAAACCTTTTTCATATTTAGTGGTTACTTCATCATCAGTTTTCTTAGTAAATTTATTTTTTAATTTTGTAAAAAATGACATTATAACTCCACATTATGATAAATATTTGAAACATCCTCAATATCATTAAGCATATTTAAAAGAAGTTCAAATTTTTCTTTATCTTCACCCTGTAAAGTGACTTTGTCTTTTGCAAACATTCCTACTTCATCATATAGATAATCAACATTTGGAATAACTTTTTCAATTACATCTTTTAATTTATTTTCATCTGTTGGATTAACTGAAATTGTAATAACCCCATCTTCACTTTCAAAGTCCACTGGCTCGATACCTTCCTCTAAAAGTTTATCAAATATTTCTTCTTCATTATCATATTTAAATGAAACAACTCCTAGATAATCATAATTATAAGCAACTGAATTTGTTACTCCTAAACTTTTATGTACTTTATTAAAGGCTGTTCTTACAAAACCTACAGTACGATTTACATTATCTGTTAAACATTTAATAATAAGTGTTGAAGCTCCTGGTCCAAAACCTTCATAAGTTACTACCTCATATTCATCTTGTCCCATTCCTTTTGCCTTATCAATCGCTCTATTAATTATATCTGAGGGTACCTCATTTTTTTTAGCCTTTTCAATAATTCTTTTTAATACAATATTAGAATCTGGATCAGGAATACCTTTCTTTGCTGCTAAATAAATTTCTTTAGCAAATGTTGTATAAATTTTTCCTCTTGCAGCACCTGTTTTTTGAATGCTTGCTTTTCTAACTTCGTATGCTCTTCCCATATTTTCTCCTTCTTTCTAGATTTATTTTACCAAATTTCCGAGAAAATGTCTTTATTTTATGATTATTTTATGCTTTTATTTTCTACTTTTTTTACCAAAGACCTACATAATAAAACATCCTCTTGTGAAACTTCTGCTATTTTAGCAATTTCTTGAATATCTGTGTCTAATGAAATACGGTATCTACTTATATAAATAATTCTACTAATAAGCATTAACTTTTCTAAAAAATTTTCATTGTTATTTATTAATACATTTAAACTTTTACTAACAGTTTTTATAACCATTTTTGCTTCTTCGGAGAGGACTATATAATTATCTTCATTTTTTATTTTTCCAAATGAATAAAGTTTATTTATTTGCATATTTAAATCTTCAGATGTTGGTATTTTAGAATTTTTCCAAAGTGTAAAACTATATTCTGAAAGTGATATATTAAATTGAACTAAAATTGACATCATTGTCTGAATTTTTATATTTATGTTTTTATCACTAAAATCAGGATTTTCATTATAAAACAATCTATATATTTCAATCAATATTTTATCATCGGTATTCAAATCATATTTTTTGAATTGTTTTAAGAAATATAATTGCTCCACCATTTCTGTTAATAATGAAATAACTACTTTACTACCCTGTTTATCACATTCAAATTTAATACCATTTAAATTGTTGTATTCAAATTTGCATCCTTTACTTATAATTACTTTTTCATAATAAAGTAGCTCATCATTTTTGTACCTAATATTTTCCGACACACCATTGTAGTGAGAAAAAACTTCCAATTTCATATTATTAAAATTTTTAAAAATTGTTGCAAGTATTCTAACATTTGTTACCATATCAACACGATTATGATTATTTACAAAATCAGTTAATAAATTATTTACATCACTTAAATCATTATTATTAATTTCAGTTATTCCTTCATAATTAATGATAAAACTTTCATTTTCCAAATTATATGATTTACTTATTTTTACCTTTTCCATTTAATCTCCTCTTAACTTAATTATATGTGTATTTTATACACTTGTCAACATAAAATAAAAACTAATTATGTTTTTCAATAATTAGCTTTCTTGTTATAAAATTATATACCATTACAATCGCTGTAGCAAATAGTTTTACTATCATTACATCTATTCCAAGTTTCTTTGTACCTAAATATATAAGTACTTCATTAATACCTAATCCTACTACACTTAATAGAACAAATATAATTACTTCTTTAGGTGTTTGTTTTTTTGCATCAAAAACCCATTTCGTACTTAGAAAATAATTAAATGTTAGAGAAACTATAAATGATATTGCGGCACTTATAAGTTCATTTAATCCTATTACTTTTGCAAGTAAGAATAATATTCCATAATCAATTACAAAAGCAATACCTCCGACTACACCAAATTTTAATATTTGATTTATTAATTTTTTCATATTATTTCTTCATTAAATTCATAAGTAGTTCATATTGTTTTTTATTATTTTTAGCAACTACTCCTAAAACGATACCTGATAAATACATCATTAAAGTTAATAGGAATAATATACTTGCAATTACAAATCTTATTTGATGAACAGGTATATTACCTAATACTGGAATTCCTAATATTAAACTAATAATTAATAAAAGTGTTCCAAGCATTCCAAAAAATGCTCTTGGTTTATATTCTTTAAAAAGTACCGCAATTGTTTTAAGTACTTTAAAACCATCTTTATATGTATTAAGTTTTGATACACTGCCTTCAGGTCTATCTTTATAATTAACCGGAACTTCCACTAAATGATAGTTTTTATCCACTGCATGAATAGTCATTTCTGTTTCTATTTCAAATCCTTTTGATAAAACTGGAAATCCTTTTACAAAATCATAACTAAATGCACGATATCCTGTCATTATATCTTTTACATTATTATGAAACAATTTATTAATTAAAAATCTTACCATTTTATTTCCTAAATTATGGAATGGTCTTTTATTTTCTGTAAAATATGTTGAGGAAAGTCTATCTCCAATTACCATATCAGCTTTTTTTGATAATATTAAATCACACATTTCTCTTGCATTTTCGGCTGGATATGTATCATCTCCATCTATCATTATGTAACACTCGGCATCAATATCTCTAAACATTGAACGAATTACATTCCCTTTTCCCTGTTTATATTCATAAACTACTGTTGCTCCAGCTTTTCTTGCTATTTCATCGGTATGATCGCTAGAGTTATTATCATACACATAAATTGTTGCCTCTGGTAAAGCTTTTTTATAATCCTTTACTACTTTGGCTACTGTTTTTGATTCGTTATAACACGGTATCAATACTGCTATTTTTTCCATAGTACCTTCTTTCTTAACTATATACTAACATACTTTATATATAAAAGCAAAAAAAATATTAAAACCTATTAATAAGTTCTAATATTTTGTTATTTTAAATATTTTTTTAAATATAAACCTGTATAAGAATTTTTATTTTTTACTATTTCCTCAGGAGTACCAGTACAAACTATTTTACCGCCACCATCTCCACCTTCAGGCCCTAAATCTATAATATAATCTGCAACTTTAATTACATCCAAATTATGTTCAATTACAATAACAGTATCACCATTATCAACAATACTATTTAAAATTTCAAGTAATTTTTTAATATCATCAGTATGAAGACCTGTCGTTGGTTCATCTAATATAAATACACTCTTACCAGTGGCCTTCTTTTGAAGTTCTTTAGAAAGTTTAACTCTACCTGCCTCTCCCCCTGAAAGTTCTACAGCACTTTGACCAAGTTTAATATATGAAAGACCAACATCATTTAAAACTTTTAATTTGTTATATATTTTAGGAACATTTTCAAAAAATTCTAGAGCCTCACTTACACGCATATCAAGTACATCAGCAATATTTTTACCTTTGTATGTTACATTTAAAGTCTCTTTATTATATCTTTTACCGTGACATACATCACAAGTTACATAAACATCAGGTAAAAAGTGCATTTCTATTTTCTTAACACCATCACCTTGACAAGCTTCACATCTTCCACCTTTTACATTGAAAGAAAATTTACCCTTATCATAACCTTTGATTTTAGCCTCTTTAGTATTTGTAAATAAATCTCTAATATCATCAAAAACTCCTACATAAGTTGCTGGATTACTTCGTGGTGTTCTACCAATAGCATCTTGTGTAATCATTACAACCTTATCAATATTAGAAAGTCCTTCGACTTTATCACATTTACCAGGAATAACTTTTGATTTATAAACATAATTTTGAAGTGTTTTATAAAGTATTTCATTTACTAAAGTACTTTTACCACTTCCAGAAACACCGGTTACACAAACAAATTTACCTAAAGGAAAATCTACATCAATATCTCTTAAATTATTTTCTTTAGCACCTTTGATGGTTAAGAACTTACCATTACCTTTTCTACGAGTTTTAGGTACATCAATTTTAAGTTCTCCACTTAAATATTTACCTGTTAAACTATTTTTATTTTTCATAACTTCCTCAGGAGTACCAAAAGCCACAACATTACCGCCATTTTCTCCTGCTCCAGGTCCGATGTCCACTAAAAAATCGCATTGTCTCATTGTATCTTCATCATGTTCAACTACAATTAAAGTATTACCTAAATCTCTCATTTCTTTAAGACTATTTATAAGTCTTTGATTATCTCTTTGATGAAGTCCAATTGAGGGTTCATCAAGAACATATAATACGCCAGAAAGTTTACTTCCTATTTGAGTAGCAAGTCTAATTCTTTGAGCTTCACCACCAGATAATGTTTCTGCACTACGATTTAAAGTCAAATAATTAAGTCCAACATTTTCCAAAAATGTAAGTCTATTAATGATTTCCTTTAAAACAAGTAAACTTATATTTTTTTCTTCTTCATTAAGTTTTAAACTTTCTAAAAAGTTTTTTAACTTTGTTAAGTTCATATCTGTTAAATCATAAATATTCTTTTTATTTATTAATACATTTAAAACTTCTTTTTTTAGTCTTGTACCTTTACATTTTTCACAAGTGCTTTCAACCATATAATTTGATAGCCAATCTCTTACCCAAGACGCAGATGTTTCAATATATCTTCGCTGAAGTAAATTAACTACGCCTTCATAATAATCTGTTACATATCTAACATTTCCAGTTTTTGATTCATACTTAAAATCAAGTTTTTCTTTTGTACCATAAAATATAATATCAAGTTTTTCACGAGAAATATTTTTAACCGGAGTATCCATGTCTATATCATATTTTTTACATACTTGTTTTAAAGCACTAAAATATAAATTATTATCATTATTTATAGGAAGAAGTGCACCGTGATTTAAAGTTTTATCTTTATCAGGCATAATAAGATCTTCACTTATTTTAAGTTTAGTTCCAATACCCTTACATTCATCACATGCTCCATAGGGTGAATTAAATGAAAAAAGCCTTGGTTCTAGTTCAGGAATAGAATAATTACATTTATTACAAGCATATTTTTCACTCATAACTATTTCTTCTTCATCAATTAAAAATACTACTTTACCATTTGCCATTTTACAAGAGGCTTCAATATCTTCGAAAATTCTACTTCTTTCATCACTTGAAACAGTTAATTTATCAATTACTATATCTATATTATCTTTTTTATTTTTTTCTAAAGTAAAATCATCATCAACATTAACATAGTTACCATTTACTCTAAGTTTAGTATAACCACTTTTTTTAGCATCTTCAATTTCTTCCTCGTGCATACCTTTTTCACCATGAATTATTGGTGATAAAATGCTTATTTTTTTACCATCATATTCCATAATTTTATTAGTCATTTCCTCAATAGATTGACTTTTAATAGGAATTTTATGGGTTGGACAATAAGGCACACCTATTCTAGCAAATAAAAGTCTTAAATAATCATATATTTCCGTAATAGTTCCTACTGTTGAACGTGGATTTTTATTCGTAGATTTTTGATCAATACTAATTGATGGTGATAATCCTTCGATTGAATCAACATCTGGTTTTTCTGTACCACCAATAAACTGTCTTGCATAAGCAGATAAGCTTTCAACATATCTTCTTTGACCCTCAGCAAAAATTGTATCAAATGCTAAACTACTTTTTCCACTACCTGATACACCAGTCATTACAATTAATTTATTTTTAGGAAGTTCAATATTTATATTTTTTAAATTATTTTCCCTTGCTCCCTTTATTATAATTTTATCCATACTATCCCTTCTTTGCTTTTATTATTCTACCACAAAAATTATTTTTTTTGCATAATTAATATAACATATTTAAAAGCATATTTCAAGTACACTTGTTCGATTAAGTTTAAAATAAAAAATAATAGTTTTATTTACTATTATTTTCATTATAAACTTCAACTTTTTTTAAGCAATAATTTCCTTTTGGATGAGTAAAACACTCCATACAAACATCATAGTCCTTTTCTACCATATCAAACCCTGTTATAAGTGGATAAATACCATTCATAATACTTGGCAAGAAAAATATTACAACAGCAATTATAAATTTTGTAATAAGACCTCTGATACCTTTTTTAACTTCTTTATCATCATCTGATATAACTGCTTTTCCAAGAGTAATTATACCTAATACAATTAATGAAATTGGTAACACAATTTTAAATATTAAAAGCACATAACCTAGGCCTTGCCATATTGTTATAGTACTAGCACAAAATCCATTTTCTGTTCCTATATTCATAATTTCACCCCTTTGGTAACAATACTATACCATATATTAGAAAAAATTACAAATAAAAACCATTATATATTAAATAATGGTTACTCTGGAACATCGCATTGATTTTGTGGATTAGTTACACAATTAACACAAACCATATAATCTGCCTCAACTGAACTAAAGCCATTTACTAATCTAAAGCATGCTCCAACAATACTTGGTAAAAAGAATATAACAACTGCAGCAATAAATTTAGTGATTAATTTATTAACTTGAGTTTTAATTTCTTTATCATCGTCAGCAAGAACAGCCTTTCCTAGTCCAATAATTCCTAAAACGATTAAAATAACAGGAATAACAATTTTTAAAATTAAAACTATTCTTCCTAAGAATTGCCAAACAACAGCAGTATTATGACAAAAACCATTTTCAGTACCAATATCGCTAGCATTTAAATCTAATAAGAACATATACAACTCTCCTTTACATATCTTTATTTTACCTTTTTTACCTAATTATGTCAATAATTAAGTGTCCACTTTACATTATTTATCTAAATAAACTAAATCCTTTTGAATCATGATCATCTATTCTTGTAAAACCTAATTCTTTAAGTAGCTTCTTTATAACTACATTATCATCAATTTTATCATCAACATTTGGCATATTATAAAAGACTTTGCTTCCACTTTCTTTTTCAAAATCAGCAACATCACTTTGTGATAAAACACTTCTATTTAAAATAATCTTTTTACCTTTTAATTTATTAAACGCTTGTCTATCTAATTTAATTAATTTATTAAGTTGAATTAATCCTGGTTCTATTAAATAAAGCACATCAGTAAAATAACTTTCAACATCAGCATTATTCATATCTATTAATATAACTTCAGTTTCATTATTATTTAAGTTGCTTAAATACTTATTTAATTCAAAACTATTAACATTAATATCAAGATTATTATCATTAAAATATATTAAATCACCCTTATCAAGTTCACATGCTTTAACTTTATAATTCTTTTCTAAGTGTTTTTTTAATAAATATGTAAGAGTTGTTGCTCCAGCATGTTCTGTAACATTCTTAATACCAATAATTCTTTGTCCTATAAAACCAACATTATTTGTTTTAGCATTATCATTAAGTTTAGGTTCTTCCATACGCATATTTAAATCTTGATAATTTGCAACATCTTTATATGAATTTGGATTATCTATTAAAAATGGTATTGCATTAGCATTTTTTGTAAAATTATAAATACCCATAGATACTAAACTTGATAAATACATTGGTGAGGATACAACATTAGAATCATCTAAAAGAATAATGACTTTAGACATGTCAAATGCCACGGATAAATTTTGTATTGTATTAATATTTTCATAATCCTCAAGGGCTGTAATATCAAGTATCATTTTATTGTAATAAAAATTTTTAAAAGTTGCAGCTAAATCATCTACAGTAAAAACTCCATTTAAAGTTTTTATTACATCAATACCTAAGCTCATTAAAACACTTTCATTTTTATTTGAAATAATAACATTCATTTTTTTCTCCTATCTATATAATAATTTTGTTTCGCCAATTGCTCTAAAATTAAATAATGAATTTACAATTGGAATATCTAATTGATAAAAAACATATATTTGATAATAATAACCTTTCAGAGTATCTTCACTATTAGTCTTTTGAGCAGGTATCTTTGCTATACAAAATGAATCTTTCTTTCCAGTTATAGTTTTTTCACCAGTACGGGTATAGCCCACTACTACGGCTTTATTAGTATGTTTATTTAAATTTTCCTCTATCATTTCACAAGATCCAGTTTGTCTATAAGAGTTACTATCAAGTGAATCAATAATTTTTTGTAAAGTTTCTTGATCTTTTAAGCTAGTGTTACAAGAACCACTTACACATTCAGCACTAGTATCAAATCCACCAGCACTTTCCAAAATAGATACAAGTTGATCTTTTATAGCAAATGCATTAGATTGATTAATTGTAAGTGACATAATTCCTGCAAAAACTAAAACTAATATAACAACAATTAAAAATAATTGTATTCCGCCTATACTTTCCTTCATCTTTTACCCCTTATAATTACACAAAAATTCTTTACCATCCAAATAGCATTTAACCATTCCATCGTTATCTGGTTCTGTTGAACATTTTGCTTTTTCACAACTAGTTTGCATAACATAATTATTTTTAATCATTGGCCAAATAGTAAAGTAAAAAAAGGCTATTAGAATAGCCACACAAATTACAACAACAACTAGATTTGATAGCTCTCCCGTAGCCCTTTTCATATTATTTTAATTCACCTATTTTTCATCTTGTTCAGGACAAGTAATTACTGTTGGATTTAAGTTAACTCCATCTTCATCATAGAATCTACACTTTCTTTGTTGGCCCTCTCCCTCACATAGAACAGCTTCAGAGCAGTGAACTCTTGCTAAAATAGCTCCCTTTAAAGATGGATATAAGAAAACAGTAAACAATGATAATATTGCTGCTATAGCAACTACAGTAATAACTGTTGTACTTAATTCACCAGTAGCTTCTTTCATATAATTTATTCCTCCTTTATTTTATATTTTTATTATAACAATTTTTTTTATTTTTATCAATATGCTTTACATTATAAATTAATCATTTGTAGAACGGCTAGTATTAAAACAATCATAACACCTATACCTGTAGTAATAAGCATTTTCATTGTCATACCTTCCATTTTATCAAGTCTATTTTTATATCTTGTTTCTCTTGCTTTTTGTTGTAATGATGAGATTGACTTTGAAAACGTTAATAATTGTTCCTGTTTTCTTTCTTGTCTTCCTAAACTTAATCTATACAAAAGTCTCATCATTCTCATACTATCTCTTACCGGATATGTTTTAGCAAATTCCATATACGGATTAATTGAATCATCTCCAGAGTTAATAGCATTTATTAAATCTTGAAGTCCAGGTTTAAATATCTCTGGCGCATCATTAATTGATTTACCTATTGCCACTGGAACAGTATAATGTTGAATTAAAATCTCAATACTTTTTAAATAATGTGGTAAAAGTGAATCAATTTGGGAAATATGCTTTTTATAATAACTTTGTAAATTAATATAAGTTAATTTAAATACACCATATCCTACAGCACAAGCAAGTACAATCTTTATAGCGGAAAAACCACCAGTTATTGATAACAAAAATGCAAGTATTAAAGTAATTAAACCATTTCTAACCCTTTGGTTAAATAATATATCAGGATTAACTGCATTACCATATCTTGCTTTAACATAGAAATCCCAATCACTTTCCTTTAGTTTTCTAAATATTGCTTCGTTATCACTAACAAGTTTGCTAAAACTAATTTGACCTGTAGCAAACATAATTCCATATATAATTACGCCTAAAATAACTATTTCATAATACATATTATTCTACCCCCACATCTTCATTGTAATACTTCTCTCCCTTTAAAAGGAATAAAGCATTTACAATTATAATAGCGTGTAAAATAATTTGTACATACCATAAATCCAAAAGTTCAATATATCTTTCAGAACCATACATATACTGAACAGCAAGTATTAAGAAAAATAACGCTAAACCAAATTTAATAAATTTAGAATGAAATTGTTTTCTATCCATTTGGTCCCTATATACTCCTTCAACAAGAGCATCTATATCCATTGCCATATTTTCCAAACTTTGTCCAGCATCTCTAGCACCCTCTTTTGTAATTTGAAAGAATAATTGATGCATATTTTTTACCATATAATATGGATATTTTTTATTAAAATAATCAATTGATTCATCAATTGTACCATTTTGGTATGACATATCAATCATTTTTCTTAAATCTCCAAGCACTGGTTCTTCGATTATACCAGAGTCTCTAACACCCTCAAGAGATTTAACAAAACTTTGTGTTGTATTAAACTCCATTATTACATTGGTAGTATATGTTTCAATTTGTTCAAATATAAATTCTGAATATATTCTTTGGCATCTTAAGTATGCTAAATATGGAATAACTGATATAGCAAGTACAGCATATAAAATACATAATAAAATATTATAAAAATATAAATATGCAACAACACCAGCGAATCCCGCAAAAATAACTATTTGAGAAATATACTGTCTAGTGGTAAATTCCTGTCCTAACTCTTTTGCTTTTGCTCTAACTGTTTTAAATGAATACGGTGCATATTTTTCGTATGCCTCAGATGCCGTAGTTATAAAAAATTTATATACATTCTCACCAGGATTTTTACGATATAAAATTATAAAAATTCCCAGAAACAGTAATATAATAAATTCTATCATAAAACTCCTTTCTATAATGTATCTAATTCAACATTTTGATTTACATTATCCTCTTTTGAAACACTATTTTTTGCCTCACTAAATAATGATTCGTCCAAAACTTTTCCTTGTGCTCCAAAATAATCTTTTAAGTATTTAGTTGGTTTATTATAATTAATCGTTCCATCTAAACTTTTAGAAAAAATTATGTTTGATTTTGCTTCATTATTTTCATCTACATAAAACTCAACAACCTCAACTATTTCACGTTGGAACCTTTGAAGTTCCGCACTCATATAACCCTTAACATGAATACCAATTTGTACATATCTATGAATAGATTTTAAAAACTGTTCAATGTCTTGATTACTTTCAAGAAGTGAATACATACGCATTGGAATATGACTTGCACTATCTGAGTGTATTGTTGATATTATGTTATGTCCTGATGAAATTGAGTTACGAACTGCTGTAACTGCTTCTGCAGAACGAACCTCGGAAAGTAATATCCATTTAGGGTTCTGTCTCATACAAGTAACAAGTACATCAGAGTATGATGCAATATTATTTGTTTTCATTGCAACTATATCCCTATGTGGAAATATTCTATCTAAGTGTAATTCTAGTGTATCCTCAATTGTAATAATTTTTTCATTTTCTTCAGTATTCGAAGCAAGATACTTTGCAAGTTCAGTTTTACCTGAACCAGTTTCTCCTGAAATTAAAATATTACAATGTGCTTTAACACAAGAAATCAAAAAATTATGAATATTTTCAGTAACATACTTTTCACTTAATAATTTATTTTTATTTAACCTTATTTTTGCAGGTGTTTTTCTTATAACACACGCTATTCCATTAGTGGCAATACTTTCATGAACAAAGTTAAGACGAAGTTCAGTACTTTCAGCATCCAAAAATGGATGAGCCATATTAAATGTTGTTCCCATAACATTTGAACATTGAAAAGCGAGTTTTTCCATTAACGCATTATTTATTTCTGGTCTATTAACCATATATATACCTTTATCAAGGGTTTTTAACCAAACATTACCGCCATTTGAATATGAAATGTCGGTAATATTATCATCGTTTAAAAACTCAGTAATAGGTCCAAAATCTAACTGTGAAAATATTGTATCTTTCACAAAATATCACTCCTTTTTATTCTGTTGGTAATGTAGCGGTTTTTGCTAAAATGAAATTCTTTAAGTAATCAATTGTAACTGTATCAGCATTTAAATCAGTATAATGTTTATTTCTTGGAACAGGTACAAGAGTAATTCCAGATACATAACCAGCTTTCATTAATAATTCATACATATCATTTGGTACTGCAAATAAAAGTTCTGCAGGAGTTCTTGTTTCAGTTGAACCAAAAACATCTTTACCACTACTATCACGAACACCAAGAACTGATATACTTTCAATGAACTTTCCAAACATAATTTTTCCAGAATCATCAGTGGCTTTTAAATAAAGGTCAATTTTATCACCAGGATATATTGAATTACCAAATGTTGTATGATTATTTACTGACATACTATAAATTGTATGTTTATCAGGAATATCATCAAAAACTGAGTTTGGTAATTCAGCTTTTGTAACAACCTGAGTTTTATAAAATAATCCACCCTTTGGAATTGATGTTCCTGTTGTAATATAATATCCAATTAAAGAACCTTGATTTTGTATTATATCAGCAGTTTTTAAAAGTTTACTATTAACCTCTACCATTCCTATTTTATCTTCAGTTATTTCATCAGTAGCGTGAAGTTCTTCTTTTGCATAAGGTACTTTAATTGGTGTTGTTGCCTCCTTAACTCTCATATTATAAAAGAACCAAAGTACAACTACTCCTGCAAGTACAAGCAAAATAGTAACAGTATTTTTATTTGCGATTGTCTTTTTAATAAATGCACTAATATTTCCCATTTTTATCCTCCTCTGATATTATCATCTATCATATCAATTATAACAACAATTATTTTTATTTTCAATAAGTAATATTAAAAAAATTAGAATTTAAATTTCTAATTTTTTGTTAAATATATATATTTACTTACCCATTCAGTAAATTTATCTATATCTTGATATTTTTCAATATCACTATTTTTTTCTGCATCAAGGAAAGTCACAATTTTACCATCTTTAATTATTAATACTGATGGAGCATATTTCACAGTTTTATAATATGATGTTTTTTTAAATTCATCAATTGACATAGAAAGTATTTCTATATTTTCATTTTTAGAAAAACTTTTAAATATTTCATCACAAGGAATTGCTAATGAACAATAATAATTATAAGTAAATAGTAAAAAACTATCCTCTGATTTTAAATCATCTGCCTTAATATCTCTTATTTCAGAGGAACCATAATAACTATCATTTAAATAAAACTTTTCTATATTTTCTTTTTTTTGACAACCACATAATATTAATAATAAAGATAATACTATTAATAATTTTTTCATTATTTAATCTCCGTAAAATTATCAAAATTAATATCGTGATAAGTTGCTTTCCAAAATTCATAAATAGTTTTTCCATTTTCTTCTTTTTTGATTTGAATATTATTATCACCATCATAGAACCAATATCCACCTATATTATAGATTTTATTTTCATCCCATCCAAGTGATACCAAAAGATTTTTAGTCATACCGGCATATCCACCGCCACCACATATTAAGAAAATATTTTTATCTTTAGGAAAATACATTTCTAAAAATTCCATAGATTCTTTATAATTTGGTGAATATGTTCCATCTTCATTTTCTGTAAATAAAGTTTTTCCTTCATAAGTTTTTCCAACAGCCTCAGGAAGCCCTTTTACTTTAGTTAAATATGGATAAGGTATTATTTCAAATCCTTTAATAGATCCAGAAAGCATTGAATCACCACCAATAGCTTCATAATTACCTGGATCTGAAAGCATTCTCATATCACGATAAACTGAATCACTTCTTCCTAGATACTTATCAATAGTCTGTTCATTGATATTTTTATCAATACCAAGCATACCTCTTTCACCTTCAGTAACTTCGGGTTTAGGAAGTTTTTCTAAAGTTTCAACTTTATTAAATATAAAATATGAAAGCAATCCTCCTACTAAAATACCAATTATTAAATATATTATTTTTTTCATACCTACTCTACTCCTTTCAAATACATATTAAAATAAATAAGTTAAAAAAACAATAAACTAATCATTGAATTTACTCAACTATTAGTTGAATTCTAAACTTATTAAATAGATTAAAATACAAATAATGCATAAAATATCGTAGGTGATAAAATGCAAAAATTATTAGAAATTAATAATATATCTAAAACATTTAACACTTTAAATGGTGAAATAAATGCTATCAAAAGTATATCCTTTGATGTGAATAATGAACAGTTTATTGCAATTGTTGGTTCCTCAGGCTGTGGAAAATCAACCCTACTTAATATTATTTCTGGCTTACTTGAAAAAACAAATGGTACTATCAAATTTTATAAAGAAAATCCTATAATTGGATATATGCTTCAAGAAGATGCACTTCTTCCATATTTAAATATTTTAGATAATGCAACTTTGGGTTTATCTTTAAAAAAGATTAAAACAAAAGAAAATATTGAATATACAAAAAGACTTTTAGAAACATATGGTTTAAAAGATTTTATCTATAAATATCCAAAAGAACTTTCTGGTGGTATGAAACAAAGAGTTGCTCTAATCAGGACACTTGCTATTAAACCAGATATACTTCTTTTAGATGAACCTTTTTCCGCTCTTGACTATCAATCAAGATTAAGTGTTTCTGAAGATGTTTATAATATAATTAAAAAAGAAAAGAAAACTGTTATTATGATTACTCACGACATTGCGGAGGCTATAAGTTTAAGTGATAAAATAATAGTTCTTTCAAAAAGACCTAGTATAGTCAAAAAAATTTATGACATTAAAATGGGAAATAAATCCACACCGATAAATAATCGTACATGTAAAGAATTTAGTGATTATTACGATAAAATATGGAGGGATTTAGATGAAATATAGTAATCAAACTGTATATTTAAAAACTATGAAAAGGAAAAGTTTTTTAATAAAACTAACTAGAATTTTAATTGTATTTTTTTTATTATTTATATGGGAATTATTAACTAGAAAAGGTATAATTAACTCATTTATATATTCAAGTCCATCAAAAATTTATTTAACTATTAAAAAACTATGTATAGAAGGTAATTTATTTTCACATATATTTACAACACTATATGAAGTTTTAATTTCATTTTTACTCGGGGGAATACTTGGTATATTAATTGCAGTTATCTTTTATGAATACCCTACTTTTTCTAAAATATTTGAACCATTTTTAGTAATTTTAAATGCACTTCCTAAAGTAGCTTTAGGACCGATAATCTTAATTATATTCGGAGCAAATATGAAAAGTATTATAATTATGGCACTTTTAATAAATTTAATTGTAACTACTCTTTCAATGTATAATGGTTTTCTAAATACTGATAAAATAAAAATCAAATTATTTAAAACATTTAATGCAAATAAATTTCAAACTCTTACTAAACTAATCATTCCATCATCATACATAACAATTATTTCATCATTAAAACTAAATATATCTTTAACATTAATAGGTGTTATAACTGGAGAATTTCTTTCTTGTCAAAAAGGTATTGGTTATTTAATTATGTATGGATCTCAAATATTTGATTTAGATTTAGTAATATCTGGTGTATTTATACTCTTAATATTTTCTTATTTATTATATTTTATTATTTCCAAAATAGAAAAAAAATTAATCCGCGAAGATTAATTTTTTATTTCATATTTTAAATTTAAATCTTTATCTATAGTTATATCAAATGTATATGTATAAACTTTACCTTCGTTTGTAACCTTAAAATCAATAGTGGTTTTCCCCTCTTTTAAAGGTATAAAATTTAAATCCAAATCATATATCGAAGTATTTAATCCTTTAACAACTATATTTACATAATCATTTTTTACACCTTTATAGCCAAAATCTCCCTCAAACTTTGGCAAATGTAAAATATAATTAGGATTTTTATGTTTAGTATAATATTCAATATTATTTTGTTTTAACTTCCAAGTTAACTTTTCTATGTCATAAACATATTTAGAACTATCTAAAAAATTCTTAATTAAAAGTTTATCTTCTTTATTAACAATTAAATAAAATTTATCTTTATCATAACAATTAAAATAATATTCAAAAAGTTCATCTTCATAAAACATATTATTTTCACTACAAGTCTTATCATAACTAAATTCAATCAAAGGATTATAAACTTCATTCCACTTTTGATTACTATCATTACTTTTTTTAATAAATATAAATATAATAGAAATTATTATTACGATAAAAATAAATAAAGCTAATATAGGTTTAACTAAATCTTTCCCATTAATTTTATTTTTTTCTAAAAAGAATATATTTTTAAGTAGTTTATCAATGCCTTTTAAACTAATGAAAAGGTAAAAAAGTATTGCCCCTAAAGTATTTAGTATAATATCATCAACATCAAATGATCCAGAAAGTGTTAATAGCTGAATAAGTTCAAAAAAAATAACTATTAATACAATTGTTAATAAAAAGTTAATAAATTTGTTTTCTCTTTTAAATAAATATTTTAAGAAAAATGCAAAAGGCATAAAACATAGTAAATTACCTAATAAATTTATACAAACTAGCTTAATATCAAAATAAATCCCTGAATTATCTAAATAATTTTTAATTGTATTAAATGGAATAATATTATAGTTGTTATCAAAATAAGATTTAATTGTATCTTTTGAGGCTGTGAAAATAAATTCAAAATTTCTACCAAAATTATTTCCTAAAACTATAAAATTAATTAGTAATAATAAATAAAGAATAAACATTACCCAAATACTTATTTTCATATATTTCTTTGAATTATGGTATTTAGTTAAAAATCTTCCGCCAAAGTAAGTAAATATTGATGCAACACATAAAACTATTACCTTTTCAAGTTCAGGCATAATTAATTTTACACTAACCGATGTTGCTAAAAAAAGTATTGTTAATACTCCCGTAATTACATAACAAATTATTCCAATTATTAAATTTTTCTTCATAAAAGTACCTTTCTACATTAATATTATACTACATTTAAAAATTATTGTAAAAAAAAATTAACCTATAAAGATTAATTTTAATATTTACTAACTTGGTAATTTTCAACATCAACTGAAGTTTCTTGACCAAATAAATCAATAATAATTGTAAGGCGATTGTTTTCAGCATCAATACTATCAATTTTACCACTCATACCATTGAATGGACCATCAATAATATTAACATTGTCACCAACTTTCATTTCATTATCAATATTTACTCTACTCATTCCCATAGTAGCAAGAACTCTATCAATTTCTTGAGGTGGAAGTGGTGTTGGTTTTGCTCCTTTTCCGCTTGAACCGATAAATCCTGTTACACCTGGTGTATTACGAACAATATACCAAGCTTCATCAGTCATTATCATTTCCACTAAAATATAACCTGGAAACATTTTTTTAACTTTTTCTTTTTTAACACCATCTTTTACTTCAACTTCAGTAGTTTCTGGTATTATTACTCTAAAAATATAATCCTGCATACCCATACTTTCAGTACGCATTTCAAGTTTTTGTTTTACTGCAAGTTCATGTCCAGAATAGGTATTTACTACATACCATTCTTTTTTTTGTTCTTCCATTAGTTAATCCATCCTTTCACTAAAGATAAAAGTAAATTTAGTAATAAGAAAAATCCACATACGACTAAGCACATAATAACAGTAGCAATAGTATACTTAATTACCTCTTTAAAAGTTGGCCACTTAACAAGTTTCATTTCCTTTTTAACGCCTTTTAAATAACTTTCTTTAGGCGCTTTTACATTTTTTTTCTTAGTAGCATTTACTTTTTTAACGTTTTTTGTTTTTTCATTTTCTTTTGTCATAATTCCTCCAATAAAAAAACACTCTTTCGTGTTCATTTATAATATACTATATTTTTTTATAAAATGCAAGTGTTTTTTATTAAAATCCTCGTGTAGACCCTCCACCACCTGAAGAACCTCCTCCTCCAGAAAATCCTCCGGATGAACCACCAGATGATCCTCCAAAAGATGAACCGCCTCCATAATAGCCAGAACCTGAACCTATACCAGATAAAATATTAATTGATAAGCCAAAAAAATAACCCATTAAATTATAAACTGAAAATAAATCAGATATTACTTTAATTCCAGTTTGAGATATAAAAGTATTTGCAAAAAAATAAATAATTGTAAAAACAGCTATTTTACTAAATCCCATATATCGAATAATTAAGCCTATTATAAATCCAAGAAACATACCTATTCCTATAATAAATGTAGAATCACTATAGCCATTTGCATATGGTTCATTATAATTTAAATTCAAATTGTTTTGAACAACAATCTCTTTATAAAATGCATCATAACCATTTTTAATACCTTCATCCCATTTATTATTTTTTAAATATGGAATAATATAAGTATCTTGAAATCTACCAGTTTTACCATCAGGTAAAATTCCTTCGAGTCCATACCCTACTTCAACCCTAAACTGTCTTTCTTCAAGAGCAAGTAAAAGAAGTAAACCATTATTTTTAGTTTTGTCTCCTATACCAAAATTTCTAAATAAGGTATTTGCATAATTTTCAATTGTATCACCATCTAAATTATTTACGGTAACAACAACTATTTGTGTACCATCAACATTAGCAAGGTTACTACTTTTATCTATAATATATTTTTCGGTTTCCGAAGACAAAATATTTGCATAATCATTAACATAAAACTCTTTTGTTGGACTAACTATTGCATTTACATTTAAAATACTTAATAAAAGAAATAGAATTAAAAACTTAATTCTATTCAAAAGATACATTTGGAACCTCTTTATCAGAGTTATTAACCTCAAAATAAGATTTTTCTTTGAAATTAAATAAAGAAGCAGTTAAATTATTAGGAAATGTTTTTACAAGATTATTATATTCTTTAACAGCATCATTATAATCTTTTCTAGCAACAGCAATACGATTTTCAGTTCCTGCAAGTTCATCTTGTAGATTTATAAAATTAGTATTTGATTTTAAATCAGGATAATTTTCAACAATTACATATAAGTTATTTAATGCTTTAGTAAGCTCTTCACTAGCACTAGCTTTATCCTCAACAGTACTTGCATTTACTAAATTTTCACGAGCAGTTGTAATACTATCAATAACTTTTTGTTCATGAGTCATATAACCTTTTACAGTATTTACTAAATTTGGAATTAAATCAGTTCTTCTTTTAAGTTGAACATCAATTTGTGCTGCAGCACTTTCAACATTTTCATTTTCTTTAACCATTTTATTATAGCCACTACCTAGTGATATACCAATTACTACTATAATAGCCACTACAATACCTATAATATAACTTTTTTTCATATATACCTACCTTCTAATAATATTAGATAAAAAAAAATAACCATTTTCAAGTTATCGTTTATTTTTTTATAAGTCTACGTGTATAAGCTTCCTTTATAAGAGGATCTTTAGGATGCTTTTTATTATAATGTCCACAGTGTTCTTTTTCAAATCCCTCTAAACAATCATTAATCTTTTTTAAATTTTCATACATAATCATATTTGCAGTGTTTTCATCAATCATTTGACAAGTAATATAATTAAACCTATCGCGATCAATTCTTTCAATTAAATGAAGATAATCATGAGAAGTTTTTTGTCTAAGTATAGCACCATTCCAAAATAAATAGCCATCACCAATACCTAAAACTTGAGAATCTTTTCTAGCCACAATTAAATGATGAAAACTAAGTTCATTAGGATTTACAAACTCATATCCCATAAAGTCACAACCCAGTTTCTTTAATCTAAAAATTTTAATCATTTCTTTAGTGACATCTTTCATAAAAACCTCTTATACTACAAAATACTCTCAACAATTTCATTTTATCACAAAAAATAACAATTATAAATAAAAAATCACTACTTTCTATTGATTATTTCAAATAATTAGTGCTATAATACCAAAAGAAAAAAAGGTGTGATTTATTTATGAAAAAAAGAAATGTTGCAATTATTGCACACGTAGACCATGGTAAAACTACATTAGTAGATGAAATTATTAAGTATACTCATACATTTAGAGAAAATGAAGATATTAGTAATTTAAGTATGGATACAAATGATATTGAGAAAGAAAGAGGTATAACAATACTTGCTAAAACTACTTCCGTTGACTATAATGGTTATAAGATTAATATTCTTGATACTCCAGGTCATGCTGACTTTGGTGGTGAAGTTGAAAGAATTATGAAAATGGTTGATGGAGTCCTTTTAGTAGTCGATGCTTATGAAGGACCTATGCCTCAGACAAGATTTGTTTTAAAAAAGGCTTTAGAGGCCGGTTGTAAACCAATTGTTGTTATTAATAAAGTTGATAAACCAACTCAAAGAGTTACCTCTGTAGTTGATGAAGTACTTGAATTATTTATTGAACTTGGTGCTACTGATGAACAAATTGAATTTAAAACTGTTTATACAAGTGCCGCTAATGGAACAAGTTCTCTTTCAAATAACCCTTCTGATCAAGAAAAAGGTTTTAAACCACTTATGGATTTAATTGTTTCTGAAATACCAGAACCTACTGGAGATGAAAATGCTCCCCTTCAATTTCAACCTGCCCTACTTGACTACAATGATTATGTAGGAAGAATTGGTGTTGGTAAAGTATTTAATGGTAAAATTAAAGTTGGTCAAATGGTTAACTGTATTAGACTTGATGGTACTGAAAAAAGCTTTAGAGTTCAAAAATTATTTGGTTATGTTGGATTAAAAAGAATAGAAATTGAAAGTGCCACAGTCGGAGATATAGTAGCTGTTGCGGGTCTCGAAGATATTTCAGTTGGAGAAACTTTAACTGAAGTTGGTAATCATAATGCCCTACCAATACTTCATATTGATGAACCAACACTTCAAATGACTTTTGGAGTTAATACTTCTCCATTTTCTGGAAAAGATGGTAAAATCTTAACATCAAGAAAAATTGGCGAAAGATTATTCAAAGAAACACAAAGAGATGTAAGTTTAAAAGTTGAACAAATTGACAGTGAAAACTTTATGGTATTAGGCCGTGGAGAACTTCACTTATCTATCTTAATTGAAAATATGCGCCGTGAAGGTTTCGAACTTGAGGTTTCTAAACCAAAAGTTATTATTAAAGAAATTAATGGTGTAAAATGTGAACCTTATGAAGACTTACAAATTGAAATAACTGATGAATATATGGGTGGCGTTTTCGAAGAACTATCTCAAAGAGGCGCCATAATGGGAAATATGACACATTTAGGAAACTTAATTAGAATTAATTATGAAATTCCATCACGTGGACTTATTGGTTTTCCTACAAACTTTATGACTTTAACTAAAGGTTATGGTATAATGAACCATACATTTACTGAATTTAAACCTGTTGAAAATATAAATATAGGTGAAAGAAAACTTGGAGTTCTTGTTGCTAGTGAAGAAGGAAAAGCAACTGCTTATTCTCTTGGTGGCCTTGAGGACCGTGGTACAATGTTTGTTGAACCAAATGAAGAAGTTTATGAAGGTATGATTGTTGGTGAATGTAATAAAGATGTTGATCTAGCTGTAAACGTTGTTAAAGGAAAAGAACTTACAAACACAAGAAGTGCTTATGCAGATAAAACTGTAGTTCTAAAAAGACCTAGAATATTCACTTTAGAGGCGGCACTTGACTTTATTAATCAAGATGAACTTGTTGAAATTACCCCTCATCATTTAAGAATGAGAAAGAAAATTTTAAATACAGAACTTAGAAAGAAATTTGATGCTAGAAAATAGCATCTTTTTTATTTATAATAATTTTATTAGATATTGACATAGTCATTACGTTGTCATATAATAATATAGAAAGGAGAAAGATATATGGAAACCATAGCAAGTACAACTAATCTTAATATTAGAATAGATTCAAATTTAAAAAAAGAATCCGACTCACTATTTAAAAGTTTAGGATTAAATATGACAACCGCTATCAATATATTTTTAACTCAATGTGTAAAAAGTAAATCTATTCCATTTGAAATTTCGGAACCAAAATTAAGTAAAGACTTAATAAAGGCTTTAAAAGAATCCGATAAAATAATAAATGATCCTACAAGAAAGAAATATCACGACATTAATGAACTCGTGAAAGCTCTACTTGATGATTAATACAGAAAGTCAAAAAACAAAATACGGGATAGATTTTACAAAAGGATTTAAAAAGCAGTTTAAAAAGGTAATTAAACAAGGAAAAGATATAAAAAAGTTTTCCTATGTTGTAGAAAAATTAGCAAATAAGGAAAATTTAGAACCAAAATTTAAAAATCACACACTTGTTAATTGCAAAGAATATTTTGAATGTGGAGAATGTCACATCGAACCCAACTGGTTATTAGTTTATAGATACAAAGATGATAAATTAATTCTTTTGCTTGTAGCAACAGGAAGTCATAGTGAACTATTTAAATAACAAACTCAATATTTGAGTTTTTTTATGTGTTAAAAAGTATTTTAGGCAAAATAAAAAACCTCCACAAGAGAGATTTTATATTAACAATGGTAACCCGTAGGGGGTTCGAACCCCTGAATGCTGCGCTGAGAACGCAGTGTGTTAAACCACTTCACCAACGGGCTAAGCCATTAACATATTACCATAATTTTTTTTAGTTGTCTACACTATAATTATCAAAATAACCAGAAATATATACAACTGGAGTACCTTTATCACCTGAACCTGAAGTTAAATCACATAAAGAACCTATTAAATCTACATATCTACGAGGTGTTGTTCCTTGTGATGCAATTGTTCCTTTAAGGTTAGAATCTTTTGTTCTAATTTCATTTTTAATAGCCTCATTTAACTCTTCACCACTTAAATTACTGAATTTATTATCAGATATATATTTAAGTTTTATTTCATTAGGGCTTCCCTCAAGGCCTTTAGTATAATATGGAGATACTACTGGATCAGCAAGTTCCCATATTCCTCCAACAGGATCTTTAAACGCACCATCACCATAAATCATTACTTCAATATTTTTACCAGTTTTTTCATATAACTTTCTTTGAATATTATCTACTAAACCCTGTGCATTACTTGGAAATAATTTAACTCTTTCTTCAGTAGAACGATTAGAGCCAAGTAATCCATATTTTTCATTACATCCACTTCCATCAACTGGACTAGTTAAAATATCATCAAGTCCTAAAATAATACCATCTGAATTTTCCTTTAAAGTAGCTTTTGTTTCAAATCTTGTATGAATATCACAAACAAGAACATCTTTTTCATAATTTAAAATCTTTTTAGGATCATTTGCTAGTATAATTTCTATTTCACAATTTTCTTTTTTTACTAAATCTTTATAGAAATCAACCATATTAACACCAGTAAAAATATGTTTAAAATCACCAAATTTTTCATAATATGTTTTCTCATCAATAACATCAGTATATGGATTTATTCCACTTTCTTTTAATCTTTTCTTATCTAAAATATCATTACCTACTTCATCTGATGGATAAGATATTTGTAAAGTTATTTTGTCCATTGCTCTTGCTATTGCAGATAAAAGTACAGCAAATCTATTTCTTGAAAGAATTGGAAATACCACACCTATATGGTTAGTACCAAATTTATTTTTAATATCTTTAGCAATTTCATCAACTGTTACATAGTTTCCCATTGCGATACCGACTACTGCTTCAGTTACTGCAACAATATCTTTATCGTGAAAAGTAAAATTATCACTTTCACTAGCTTTCATAAGACTATCTACAACAATGTTTTCTAAATTAGAATTTTCTTTAATTACGGGAGTTCTTATTCCCCTTACTACTGTTCCTACATTTCTCATATTTTTTATCACCTAGTATAATTATATAACACTAGTTAAATATTAACAAACTTATTTGTCACTACTTTACATTTTATTTCAAAATTCTTTTTAATTTAATATAATTTATTATATTTAAGAAAATAAACATAGTACAAAAATAAATTGTAACATTTAAAAAGTTATAATTAAACACCTCAATTTTATAATTAATGTTCAAAGAAATAATATTATTCATAATAAATACAAAAATTAGTATAAATACCACATAAATTAATAATGAGACAGATAAAATAACACTACTATTTATTGCAAATATCTTATAAATAAATTTATTATTTGCACCAGCAATTTTTAACGAATATATTTTTTCCTCGTTTTCCTTATAATAAAAATGTACATAGCAAATTAAGACTATCATTGTAAAAAAAATAAATGTTATTGATAATTTTTTAAATGCATCTACAGTATTTTCAAAAGAAATAACGTAGTTTTCCAAAGATTCTGTTAATTGTGATTTATAATAAATGCCATTTTTTTCATAATTTAATAATTCTGTAATATTATTTTTATTAAAGTTTTTGACTATAATTTCCTTAATTAATTGATGCGGTAAAATATAATCTTTCAATAAATTACTATTTACTAAAATAAGTCCATTTGTTTTAACAACATTTAATTCATAAGAATTATTAAATCCATTAAATAGTTTATTTTTATCTATAATATTTAAATTAACTTTATTTTTATCACTGTCAATATATATTTCATTTTCTAAAACCTCATCGGATAAATATACTTGTGCATCTTTTTCATCAACTTTAAAGTCAAATAGTCCAGGTGATACAAAATTTTCACTAAATTTAGAAATCTTAAAATAATTTTCATTAACATAATAAGTATACAAATATTTAAGAAGAAGATCTTTGTCCCCAAGAGAGATAAAGCCTTTTTCTTTTATATTTTCATTTACAATATAAATTCCACTTATTACTACTTTTTCATTGCTTACTTTTAATGTACTTTCCAAAATATCATTATAATTATTAAAGCTTATTTGATTACCATCTTCATCAAATGCACCAAATCTAATTATATAATCCGCTAAAAAGTTTGATATCATTATTTCATTTTCATAAATTGGCTTTCTTCCCAAAATTTTAAATGAACATAATCTTTCATCAATAAATACATTATTTTCATTAGCACTACTATTATAAAGTTTATAATAATCAGTAATATCTATAGTATTTTCAAATTCAAATGTAAAAATATTATTATTACTTAGTAGTGAGGATGCATAATAACTATCACTATTTTGCAAAAGTTTATGAGTAGTCTTTAAATCGTTTTGTGAAAAATATATTGTATAATCATTAATATTTCCTTTTTTATACAAAGTTATTTCATTAATATCACTATTAATAATTGTATTTATTTCTGCCTTTTTTATATTAACACTTGAAAGTTTATTAAATAATCCAAACATAATAAATGAAATAGACATTATTAAAATTGATAAAATATATAACATCTTTTTATTATTAAATACCTTAAATAAAAGTTTTAAAGAAAGATTACTACTAGTTTTATATTTTATAAAAGAGTTCTTATTACTTACTACATTATTTATTATTTCTTCATTAATTTGTCCATCGATTATTTTTATTACATTTCCAAACTCATAAGAGTTTTTCTCATCGTGACTAGCAATAATGACTAAAACAGTTTCACTAATTTTCTTTAGCAAAGTCCAAACTAATTTTGAGGTTTTATCATCAAGATTTCCCGTAGGCTCATCACAAAAAATTATTTTAGGATTTTTTATAACTGCTCTTGCTATGGAAACTCTTGCTTTTTCACCACCAGATAAAGTATTACATTTTTTATTTGCCAAATCAAATATTTCAAAATCTTTTAAAATAGTTTCAACTTTTGTTTTATCACTTTTACCTAAAAGTTCTAAAGATAAATTAACATTTTCAAATACTGTCAAATTATCAAATAAGTTGAAACTTTGTGTCATATAACTAATTTCATTTCTATAATTATTATAAATATCTTTTATATTTTCATTATTATAAAGAACTCTTCCCTCATATTTTGAATCTAAACCCGTTAAAATATTTAGTAGTGATGATTTTCCACATCCACTTGGTCCCATTAAAACAAACAATCCTTTATCTGGGAAAGTAAAATTAACATTCTTAAGAGCATTAACTTTCTCATTTTTCGTTATATAACATTTATTAATATTTCTTAACTCTAACATATTACTCATCCTTAGTTCTAAGTATATCACATACATTAATTTTAGTAATTTTATTAAGTGGCTTTCTAACTGTTAAAAAGTAAACTATTGCAAAAATTATAAATATTATTAAGTAAGTTAATAGGTTTATGAAAATTAATCTTAGTTTAAAACCAAAATAATTTGATAAAACTATATTTATTACATTATTAAGAGGAATACTTAAAATAGCTGATAAAATAAGTGCCCCTAAAGAGGAAATTAAAAATAAATTATTATAAAGTTTTTTAATTTCACTATTTTTATAACCTAATGATTTTAAAATACCAATACTATTTTTATCAATATTAATTCTAAATATATTAACCATAAAATTAAATAAGAAAATAAATAAAACTAATATAGCACCCACGAGCCAAATATAAGGAATAATATTTGTTATAATTTTGTTAATTGTTTCAAAGTTATGAGTATAATCAGTTCTTAATTCAAAACCATTTTTAATATAATAGTTTTGAGCATTATTAAGCACTTTAGGATTATTTTCATAAACAGTTATAGTATATACTTCCCTTTGAGATTCAATATATTTTTCTAAAACATTTTTAGATACATAAAAATATGGATTTGTTATGCTAAAATTTTTTTTATAACTTGGTAAAAAACCTACAATTTTAAGTGAAAAAGTTTCCATGCTACCCTCTTTACCATTTACACCAAAAGTATCTTTTATCTTTGTTTCTACTATAGAATTTAATAAATTATGTTTTTCCATATATTTAATTGCAAAATCATATTCATTTAACTCTTTTTGTTTATTAAATTCATTAGAAAAATCATTATTAGTTAATAAATCTAAAATATATTTATTAATAATAATTTCATTATCTTTAAGATTATCATCATAATATGTATTACTTTTAAAATTTAATAGTTTATATTCATTATTTGCTTTAATATAAAACTCAAAAGTATATTCATCCATTAATGTGCAAGGTTTAGTATCAAGCGTTTCAAAGAAGTTTTCATTTACATAAATGGTATTATAATTATTATCAAAATAAGTCATAATTTTATTTGGCTTAATACCTGTCAATCCTTCATTATTTGTATTTTTTTCAACTTTAATTTTTTCAAATTCACTTATATCATAATCAAGCATATAAATTCCCGTTACTTTAAGGTAAACATCAGAATAAGGACTACCATCATATTTTATATAATAATTATCATTTATTATATTCTCAAAAGATTTTGGCTTATAAACTTTATCATCCTGCATTACACCCATAGTAAGAATTTTTGCATAAAAATTTGAAATCATTATTTCATTAGGATTTTTTGGATATCTGCCAATATATTCTTTATTCATGTTTTTTTCACTCTTCGAAATTATTTTTGAAATATTAAGTATATTATAAAATCTATAAGGGTCTTCAAAATCAAAATGTAAAGATATATCTCTTTGTAATCTTAAATTATTATATTCATTTATTACATCATATTTAATATTATGTTTTTCTAAGTATAATGAAGCATTTTTAATATCATTATCATTATATCTAGACAAAACAACAAAATCAGTATCATTTCGTTTCCAAAGACTTGCTAATATATTATTGTCCTTAGGAACATAACTTTCAGACTTATTTAAATTAATTTGTAAACTATTCAAACATATAATTAGTAATGAATATAATAAAAATAAAACTATTCCTATAATTAAATTAGTAAAGCTATTTTTTTTATAAAACAAGTTAACTTTAATTTTAGAATTCTTTTCTTTTAAAGATATATTTTCTTTTTTTATGTTTTCTACTTTGTAATTAATAGAGCCATTTTCAAGAGTTAAAATAACATCTGCATATTTTTTTATTAACTCAGTATCGTGGCTTGCGACAATAACAAGAATTTGACTACTTAATTTCTTTAATATATTCCAAACTTCATCAGCGGTTTTACTATCTAGGTTCCCCGTTGGTTCATCGCAAATAATTATTTTAGGTGTTTTTATAAGTGCTCTTGCAATTGCTACTCTGGCTTTTTCTCCACCAGAAATTTGTTTAACCTTTCGCTTTTTTAAATGATTAATTTCTAACTTAGTTAAAGTTTCATCAACTACATTTTCATTTATATCATCAGTTGAAAAAAGTAAATTTTCATAAACTGTTAAATTATCAAATAAATTATAAGATTGGAAAACAAATCCAATTTCATTTCTTTGATATGAAGAAAGTTCATTCTCGTTAACTGTGCATAAATCTACCTCATTATAATAAATTTTTCCATAGGTAGGTTTATCATAACCCGCAATTAAATTAAGTAAAGTTGATTTTCCACTTCCACTTTTACCCTTAATAACGAAAAGTCCCTTATTAGGCAAAATGATATTAACATCATTTAATACATTAATTTCATTATTATTTACAATAAATTTTTTACTAACATTTTTAATCTCTAACATATTCGCCTCACTTTTTGTGCCTCAAAGTATTATATAAGTATACACTTATTATACCAAACATTTATCAACATTACGATATACTTTTTACCTTTTTTGTAAAGAAATTATCATTTGAATATGTTAAAAATAAATTTATTTTTACCGTATCTATATTATCTTCATAGTAAATGTCAATATATAGGTTATTAATTATATCATCTAAATTTTTAAAATTAATACTTTCATTGTAACCATTGTTTTCACTATAATTAAGAACATCAGAGTTACCTTCGAAAATTAAATGTTTTCCATTTCTATTATCTAAATAATATACTTTTTTATAATTAATTTCATCATTATTAATACTACTTACTTTTGGAATACTAATAAAAAACTTTTCTTTTGAAACGAACATAACACTATTTTCTAGTATAAAATTATCATTACCTCCGGTTAAATTATAAAATTTAAATGAATTATAATTATTAAAAAAATAATAGATTAAAAATGTAATAATTATTAAAATTGTTATTAGTAAAAGAATACCAACTTTTTTATGTAAATTTATATTATCTTTATATAAATTTACCATTGCATTATCACTTTCTCCACCAGAAAGCAAACTTTCTATTGACACACTAAATATGTTACTTAAAATTAGTAAAGTTTCAATATCAGGAATTCTTCTTCCTGTTTCCCATTTACTTACTGCTTCCCTTGTAACTGGTGCTTTTTTAGCAAGTTCTTCCTGCGTTAAATTATTTCTCTCTCTTAAAAATTTAATATATTTACCAATTTTTTCTTTATTCATATTGTGTAATCTCCTTACATTGATTAAACCATATTTCTTTTCTTTAATAAAGGTCCTTTGTGTCCCACAAAAAAAGATATAGTTAATCTACATCCTTTCTTGCTAGTATTGATGCTGGAGTTTTTGAAACAATTTTTATAATTGGTAAAAGTCCCACGATTATATTAAATAAATATACAATTAAAATACTTAAAATAATTGTAAATGGATTTACCAAATAATTTTTTTCAAAATAACTTATTGTCTGAAGTGTTTTTAAAGCATAAGTTGTAAATAAAATACCAGGAAGTGATGCTACAGTTGTAATAGCAATAATTTCTCCATAAAACATTTTATAAATATCACTTTTTTTAGTACCTATTGCTCTATATATACCAATTTCCTTTATCCTTGAAAGATATGAAGAACGTATCATTAAATAAATTTCCACAAAGGAAATAAACAAAATAACTCCAGATGCAATAAGACCAGATTTTACAACAGTTTCCCTTGAATCTAAATATTTTTCTTTAGCACTGTCATAAGATTTTACAACATTTAAATTTTCATTATTTAAGCTTTCAATAGCAATTTCACTATCACTTGGCATTATAGTTAAGTTTTTAGATTTACTTATTAATTCATATTTAATCATATTTTCATTAACAAGCATATTTTTTCCTTCATAATAACCTACTACAGTTAATTTTTTATTATTAATTTTATTTTCTAATTTACTATTAAGTGGATTATCAATTTCTTTATTAATGTTAATAACAACTTCATAATCATTTTCTGGAAGTCTACCTTTTTTAATACTCAAATTATCAATTAATTTATAATTTAAATATTTATCACTTGTTTCAGCATCGTAAACCATAGTTTCATCTGTACCTAAACTATTATATAATATATCAATCATATATTTTTTATTTGTAAAAATGCTATAATCACCAATATCAGTAATACCTGTGATAGTAAATATTAAATCACCACAATTAACCTTATATCCAATTAAATCTTGAACTGAATAACCAGTTTGAATACCTATTTTTTCTTCACCGATAAATAATTTATTAAGTGTTGATTTATCCACAACTATATCAAAATCATTATCTGTTTTTTTACCATAAATTATATCAGAATCATTTATATAATTTTTATTAACCAATGTACCAGAGATAGTTGAACTAGCATTTTTAGTTTGATAGTAATTATCAAATGTAATTTTAAAATTTGCATTTCCACTGCCAGGTAAAATATAATCTATTCCATTTAATGATTCATATTTTCCAAAATTATCTATATTTATCTTTTGCATTTTCACTTCAAGATAATTTTTATTTTTTTCAATAAAGTAACTGTCTTTTACATTAAGTATTCCTAAAGTATTACTTACTGCATACATAATAAATGCTCCAGAGGCTAAAAAACCTAGTAATAATAATTTTTTAATAAAGGAATAATCAAGTATCTTTTTAAAACCTAAAAATATTACTTTAAATACATTAAATATAGAACTATACTTATGTTTAGTAGTTTCAATATTTTTAAAATCAAATTCATATTTTTCATAAATTGATTTATCTATTTGTTTATAATGATCGTTTATTAGTTCAATATTAGAGTTTTCATCAACAACCTCAATTTTTTCACTACCATTTGTTTTAATATAAATATTATTATTTTTAGCAATTATTGTTATATTTGATTTAATCTTATTATCAAAATATAAAGTTATATTACCATTTTCCTCTTTAGTTTTAAAATCTTTTAAATAGATTTTATTATCAATTTTATAATCAAGTGATCCTTCATAACTATTCTCATAATCTTTTATGATTTTACCATCAGAAACCTCAATTATTCTATCTGCATAAAATTTTGCTATATCATTTTCATGTGTTACTAAAATTACTAATCTATTTTTAGATATTGATTTAATAATATTCATTATTTCAAGTGTATTTTGACTATCAAGATTTCCTGTAGGTTCATCACATAATAAAATATTAGGATTTTTTACAATTGCCCTTGCTATAGCTACTCTTTGTTTTTCTCCTCCAGAAAGCATTCCTGCTGGTCTATTTCTATATCTATAAATTTTTAAGGTTTCTAATACAAAATTAACTCTTTTTTCAATTTCCTTTTTATTTTTTACGCCAACCATTTTAAGCGCTATAGCAACATTATCAAATACAGTTAAGTTTTCTAATAAATTATAATTTTGAAAAATATATCCAATGTTTAAATTTCTTTCTTTATCTACATAATATGTACTTTTCTTAGTAATTTTCTTACCATTTACATAAATCTTACCACTTTTTACTTTATCAAGTCCACCAATAACATTAAGAAGGGTTGTTTTTCCACATCCACTTGGTCCCAAAAGACATACAAGTCCAGTAGAATCAAAACTAACAGAGGTATTATCAATAACATGAATTTCATTCTTTTTATTTTTATTAAAGTATTTATTTACTTTTTCTAATTTTATCATTACTCTGCCTCCTCCCTATAAGTTTTCATTGCTGATGAATTAAATAGTTTTCTTGAATATCTAAATGATATAATAATGCTCATTACAAAACATATAACATATACAAAAATATAGTCTTTTATGCCAAGATATTTAACCATATCATATAAATTATTATTAACAATAATATTATTCTTAACTAAAATACATAATCCTAGTATTAAAGCAAAAGCAATATGATATATTAAAAATAATTCAATATTAATTAAATTCTTTAATACTTTTTTAGTTGCTCCAAGGATTCTTAACGTTGCATAATAAACATTTCTTGATTTTTCAATTAATCTAATAACAAAATATGCTATAAAGAAAAGTACAATAAATATAATAGTCATAACTATCAACTTAAATATTTTAATTACTTCGAGAACACCATTTGAATAATTTATTTTGGCATCTTTAATAAATAATGGCTTAAATCCATTTGATTCAAGATAACTTTTAGCCTTTTCAATATCCTTTACATCTTTTAAATAAATTGATGATTGATAAGTTCCCATATTAAATAAAGATAGATAATCCTCTTTTGAAATATATATTACAGAGTTATTATTTTCATAATCTTTAACACCTGTTAAATGTTCAAAATTATATTTCAAATACATATCACTAATTTCTAAATCTATACTATTTTCATAATAAATATTTTTAACATTAATATTTAGTATATTATTTTTACACCAACTATATTTACACATTACATTAAGTTCATATGGAACAACTGCTTTTCCTTTAGGTACTTTATCACTAACACTATAAAGTAAATCTACTTTTTGATTATTTAAGGTAATTGTAACTTTACTATAGTTTTCATAACTATTTATTTTAATTTTTTCTAATACATCATCACTTACATAAAAAATATCATTATCATATTCATTATCTTTAAGAACAAATCCTGTTACTTTTAAATCCTTATTTGAGCCAGATACATTATCTGTATTTCTTAAACTAAGTTTTGTTTCTTTTAACTTATCTTTTAAAGTTGAAACATAATAATTATTTTTATTAGTTTCTAATATTATTTCATTATCATTAATAGGTTTTTGACCCTCAATGTTAGATTTTAGTTCACGTATACTTTTTACATTACCATAAAACCAAAAAGTATTATCATCAGTTAAACTATATGTAGTATCTAAAATTATATCATCCTTCACTACTGATTTTACATAATCAAGTTTACTTATTTTATCTAATTCTTCATTTGTAATTACACTATTATCACTTTTTTTAATTACAACTCTTTCATCAGATAAATCACTAAAATAATAGTTATAACCATTTTTATTTTCTTCATACTCTGCTTTTCTAAACGAAGAATATATTCCTAAAAAGGCAAAAGTAATTAATAAGAATACCATTAAAAGTAAAATAAACTTCATAGGTAAATTAAAGGTATTTCTTACTCCAAGTCTAATTTTATTTAAAAAACTAATATTTTTATATTCATGAAGACTTACTTTACTTTCTTCATAAGGTTTAATTGTTATATCCTCACGAACTTTTCCATCATGCATTTCAATCTTACGAGTAGCAAAATCCTCAACATCTTCATAATTATGAGTTACAACAATTACAAGTTTATCTTTTGCTACTTTTGCAAGAAGTTTCATTATAGCCCCTGCAGATCTACGATCTAAATTACCGGTTGGTTCATCAGCAATTATTATTGGTACATCTTTAGCAAGTGCTCTTGCAATTGCTACTCTTTGTTTTTGACCACCAGATAAATGAGAAACTTTACTATTTCTATATTTGTATAAATCTACTTCTTTAATTAATTCAATAACTTTATTTTTAATATCTTTTTTCTTAAAACCATTTAACAAAAGAACTAACTCAATATTCTGATACACTGTATAACTACTTACTAAATTAAATGATTGAAATATATTACCTATATAACTTTTACGATAATGTTCTGCTTCCTCATTACTATAATGACTTGTTTCCATGCCATTAATATACATTTCTCCTTCTTCATATGTATCAAGACCTGATAATACATTTAAAAGAGTACTTTTTCCACATCCACTTTCTCCAGTTATTACAACAAATTCTCCTAAATAAAAATCTAAAGATATTTTACTAAAACCTGATGCAACAAGACCTTTATTATAATAGAATTTACTAACTTTTTTTAAACTAAGTATTGGTTTATCTTTACTCATATTTTCCTCCTACATAAATTATATTATATAAAATAAATTTATACAAATATAATATACCATTATAATGTGACAATAGAGTGACATTAGTAATTTTCTTTTTTATTATATTTGCTATTTTTTAATTATTAAATCTTTATTTTCTTTTTCTAATTCTTTTAAACTTTTATCTGGTGTTGGTAAATCTTCTGGCATAGTTCCACCTAAATCTTCAATTGCTTTTCTAACTGTTTTTCCCACTTTGTAGTGAGTATTTGTGGCAATTATTTCATTTGGTGCTTCTTGTTTTTCAAGTAATGCTTCTGTTTGAGTTATTCTAAATATATTAGCACCCAATTCAACACTACCCATATTATCTAGTATATCTTCTCGATATCTTAAACCTTTTCGTTTTGCAATATCGTTTGCTGTTTCTCCATTATATAATCCTTTATAACCTGCATTAGTAAACTTATCAAAGTTTTTAACTCCTTTTTCTTTAGCAATTTTATATAAAATTTTATTGCCGTCTCTTGTTTGCCTCCTCCTATATAATCTTTTTTCATCTTCTGTTAATCTGCCATATTCTTCTTCAGTTAATTCCATTTTTCTCGTTTGAATTGCAAAGTAAGTTTGACCTAATGCAACCGTTTCGTATTTGGGATTTGCATTTTGTACAATTAAGTAGCAAGCATATCTGCTTAATTTATAGTCCAAGATAAATTTAGAAGAAATCCCTGTTTTTACAATTTTGGTGTCTACACCAAAATTGTAATTAATGTTGTTGTTGCTTTGAGAACAAGCAATTTGTGCTTTTTCTATAACAGCAGAAAAATATCTCCATTCTTTATAACCGAGTATTTGTTGAAGTTCTCTTGCATACCAATATTCATTACCTTCATCATCTACATGTCTAATACTTTCAAATATAGTTTCATTTATTTTTTCTAATTTATTCATTTTTTACCTCACTTTCTATTTTTAATTATTAGATTATTATTTTCTTTTTCGAGTTCCTTTAAACTTTTATCTGGTGTTGGTAAATCCTCAGGCATAGTTCCACCAATTCTTTTAATAGTATTTCGAACTTCTTTACCAACATTGTAGTGGACATCATTTGCATTACCTTCTCCTTGAATGTTATCATTAATTAATTTTTGATTAGTCTGCGATATTCTAAATAAATTAGCTATCAGTTCATCACTTCCCATATTATCTAAAATATCTTCCCTATAACGTAGTCCTTTTCTTTTAGCAATATCATTGGCGGTTTCACCATTATATAAGCCTTTATAACCTGCATTATGAAATAAATCAAAATTCTTTACTCCTGCAGTTTTTGCAGTTTGATTTAATGAAGAATTTCTTTTTTTAGTTAAATTTCTTTGATAAAATCTTTTTTCATCCTCGGTTAAACTATTATATTCTTTTTCTAATAATTCTTGTTTCCTAGTTTGAATAGCAAAATATGTTTGAGCAAGAGCTATAACTTTTTTCCTACTATCACCATTTTGTGCAATAAGATAACAAGCATATCTAGAAAGTTTATAATCAACTATATTTCTTAAAGTGTTAGAACCAATATCAACCATTTTCCTGACATCAGGAAAATGGTCTTGTAGTCCATAGTTACTATTTAAGCACGATAATTTTGCTTTCTCAATTACCTTTTCAAAATTTTCCCATTTGTTATACTCTAATACTTTTTATAATTCTCTGGCATACCAATACTCATTCCCATTTTCATCAAAGTGTTTAATACTTTCAAATACTGCTTCATTAATATTTTCTAATTCATTCATTTTAGTTTCCTCCTTTTCTATTTTTTACAATTAAATTTTTATTTTTTTCAAGTTCTTTTAAACTTTTATCTGGCGTTGGTAAATCCTCAGGCATAGTTCCACCAGCCTCTTTTATAGCTTTTCTAACAATTTTTCCAATTTTATTATGTGTTAAGCAAGCCGCTTTTTCACCTTGAATATTATCTTTATTAAGTCTTTGATTAGTTTGAGATATTCTAAATAAATTAGCTATCAGTTCATCACTTCCCATATTATCTAAAATATCTTCCCTATAACATAATCCTTTTCTTTTAGCAATATCATTTGCTGTTTCTCCATTATATAAACCTTTATAACCTGCATTATGAAATTTATCAAAGTTTTTTACGCCAGCTTTTTTAGCAGTTTGATTTAAGGAATAATTTCCTTTTTTAGTTAAATCTCTTTGATAGAATCTTTTTTCATCTTCGGTTAAACTATTATATTCATCTTCTAATAATTCTTGTTTCCTAGTTTTAATAGCAAAATATGTTTGAGCAAGAGCTATAATCTCTTTTTTAGGATTACCATTCATAACAATTAAATAACAAGCATATCTAGATAGTTTATAATCAAGAACTTCTCTTTGTGTATTTGAACCTATATCAACCATTTTGCGTTGTACCGCAAAATGGTCATGAATATTATTATCACTTTCTTTACAAGCAACTTTAGCTCTTTTAATTAAATCATTTATACTTCGCCACTGATTATACTCTAAAACCTTTTGTAGTTCCCTTGCATACCAATATTCATTACCATCATCATCTACATGTTTAATACTTTCAAATATAGTTTCATTTATTTTTTCTAATTCGTTCATTTTTTACCTCACTTTCCATTTTCTTATTTTCTTTTTCTAATTCCTTTAGATTTTTTTGTATTTATAAATTTTCAGGCATAGTTCCACCATTTTAAGCAATAAAATAACAAGCATATCTTGACTTATAATCTATCACCTTCTAGTTGCACCCTTTGCAAGTTTTATCATTTTGCGGTCTACCGCTAAATGATAATCAACATTATTATCACTTTCTTTACAAGCTGCTTTAGCTAATTTAATTAAATCATTTATACTTCGTCACTGATTATACCCTAGAATATATTTTAATTCTCTTGCATAACAATATTCATTACCATCATAATCATCGTGTTTAATACCTTTAAATATGGTTTTTATTATTAAATTCTCATTTTCTTTTTCTAGTTCTTTCAAACCTTTATCGAGTGTTGGTAAATCCTCAGGCAAAATTTCTCCATTTTGAGCAATTAAATTAAATGGCTAGCATATCTTGATAGTTTATAATCTTCTATATTTCACGAAGTATTAGATCCAATATCAACCATTTTGCCGGCGCCGGCAAAATGGTCTGACACCTTATAATTACTAGTTTCACAAGCATTTATCGCTTTATTTATTACTCCAACAAATTTACGCCATTGAGTATAATCTAAAACCTTTTGAAGTTCTCTTGCATACCAATATTCATTACCATCTTCATCTACATGTTTAATACTTTCAAATATAGTTTCATTTATTTTTTCTAATTCACTCATTTTTTACCTTTATTTCTAATTTACAATAGTTTACATTTTTACACTTTTTTAATAACTTTGTAATTTTCTCCCTTCATATATATTTATTACCGAAAAATTTCTAATTTCCTCCTTTTTTTGTTAATTTTTTTTAAAAAAGATAGAATTTTACAAATTATTTACGTTTTTTAATATTTTATTTGACATAACTTTACATTAAAAATATGTAAAATTATTTACATATTAAAAGCTAGGTTTTTATCCTAGCAATTATACTTAAAAATAATTTTAGTTTTTTCTAAATATATATATTTAATATTATTAATATCTAAATAATTTAATAATTTTTTATAATTATAATAATTAATGCAACATATACCCTTTAAGTATAATGAAGCATTAATAATATCATTACTAATATTACTATATATTACATAGCCATAATTATTAACAAAATCTTTAACTATTACATTATTATATTTACTACTTAAAAATATATATTCCTCATTTAAAGAATATATATCTTTTTTTAAATATCCCCTGTAACTTATTTTACTTGGATAATATTTCTTAAAATCTTTATTTCTTAAATAATTTAATTTTTTTATAATACCATTATATGTAATACTTCTACATCTATATAAAACATTACCATTTTTTATATAATATGTTCTTCCTAAAAAGGTAAATGAATTATTTAACTTATATATATTACTTTTTGGATTTACACTTAAATCATATTTACTTAATTCAATTTCTATTAAATCATAAATATTTTTTAAAAATAATTTATCATTACTTAAAATTATTATATCATCCATATAACGTAAATAATATTTACATTTAAGTTTTTCTTTCACAAAATGATCAAATTCATTTAAGTAAAATACGGCAAGTATTTGAGAACATACATTTCCTATAGATAATCCTTTATCATCTTTATATAAAGGAATTTCATTAATTTTTTTTATTAATTCATTCTTTTCTTTTATAGAAATATTCTTATAATATAAATCATTTATAACATTTTGTTTTAAACAATTTATATCTTTATTAATATAATCACAATTAGTTTGATTAATTATACTTAATATTAATTTTAAAACTAATTTATCTTTAATATATCTTTTTAATAAATTCATTAATATTAAATGATTTATATTATAAAAATATTTTTTTATATCTATTTTTAGGACATATACATTATCATTACTTTTTAAAGTATTTGCGTATTTTTCAAAATAATAATATGCCTTTTTTGCACCATATCCCTTCCTTGTAGCAACATTTTGGTCTATTAAAGATAAAGATAATGCAGGAAGCAATATTTTATATGCAATTATATAATTAACTATTTTATCATATATTGTATCACTCATAATTACCCTATATTTAGGATCTTTTATTATAAATATTTTATATTTAGAAAAAGTATAATTAAAATTATTTAATTTATTATAAATATCAAATATATTAGAATTTGAAAAATATGAAAATTTAGTTTTTTTAGAAATAGACCTACAATTTTTACATACATTATGGTAAGCCCACTCAACATTTTCATATGTAAAAATACTATCTAAATTAAAACTTTTTCTGTTCAAATTAAACTCCTTATTAATATTATATAAATATTGCTGACAAGATATAAAAGCATTACTAGGCAGCGATTTTTCGTTTTGCTACTAGACCACATTACTCTTCATCACTTTCGTTTTAGGCATATAGCCAAGGAATATGCTTGTTTCCTATCCATAATTTGTTAAAGAGTAATTACATTCATAAAGCACTCGCTTTGTGTAATAATACTCACTTTGTAAGGAAAATACACCACGGACCCCATTATTGTTATTGACATTGTCATTGTTCAGATTGCCATCATCATTCACATTGAACTCATTCGAATTATCATCATTGAATTCATTAGGGGAGCCCGCCCAAAGTAGCATATCCCTATCAGCAATATTTATACTTTCCATAGTTTTTTAACTACGGTAGGCACATTATAAAGAATAAATCCCATAAAAAACAATAATGTGCCTACCTTAATTAGAAAATTAAGGATTAATTATATAATATAAATCTTTATATTCTTTTTCTATTATTTTATATACATCATTATTAATTATTTTTTTACTAACAAAATAATTTAATATAAATAATATATATTTAATATTTACTTTAAATTCTAACATATAATTTTTATCTTTATTAGAACTTTTTATATTAAAACAATATTCACATATTTTAGTATGTTCTTTTATAATTCTTGTACTAAGAATTTCTTTATCATGAGGTACTCTTTTTATTACTAGTTCATTTAAATCAACATATATTTTAGAAAGTAAATCAATCATTTTTCTTTTATCCAACCATACATCATTTTCTTAGTATCATTAAGTATTCCAAGAAACCCATGTACTCTTTTTATTTTAACATATTTATATTTACCAATAAGTCCAATTATTAAATCAAGAGCACTTAAATTTACTAATGCTTCTTTTTGATATTTATTTCTTATTTTTTCACTATCATAATTTATATTAGCTCTATATATATTATGTATAAGTTCATATAATTCTGTTTCTAAGGATATTCTAAAGTTTTTTGCCTTATTAGGCATCTTATTTAAAATATAAGTAAATGAATAATCATATAACTCATTTGCCTTATTAACAAGTTTAAATGACTGCATTATTTCCTTTCCTCCACTTCGTGGAAACTATACGCCCCATAAAGGGGGCGTACCACTTTAGTATGATTTACTGCTTTAATATTTCAACCACATTTAGTTTTATTTTTCGTCCGACGCACAATCGAGGATTGTGCTGCTTTCTTTTCTCAGAGAAGTTGTCTTTCTCTTTGGCTCTAATTTACTGTGTAAACATCATTATATGTTCCACTTCCTAGTAACTTACTTTCAGAGGATAGAGAAACTACACCACGGACCCCAATATTGCTATCGACATCGCCATTGCCCAGATAGCCATCACCATACACAAAGAACTCAATCGAATTACCACCACCGAATACACGAGGGGAGCCCGCCCAATAGTATGCCCCAGTATGTAAATAATAGCTCGTGTTACTTTCACTCCAATTGTTTCCAGCCATTTCTAATTCATCTATTGTTATTAAACCTATAGGATATGTTAATGCACTATTTCCTTTACCATTTATTTTATTAACTGTAAATCTATCACTATCTACTGCACAAGTTAACATTGGATTATTATCATTAAATATTCTTCCATATGCTCCATAATAATATAATGTTCCGGTTGAATTCCAACTTGTTAATGTTGTGTAGTTCGTTGTTGAATATGCTACATCTGAAGTTGATGCTGTTCTATCATTACAATATATTTGATCTGTTATTTTTGTTCCTGTTTTATTTAAATCAGTATAATTTGCATACCAATTGTCTAAAAATGTTTTTATATCACTACTTTTACTTGTTCCATGTTGCTCTTTTATTGTATACATATATCCTACATATTCTGCACTATTATAATTTTGATTAAATTTTGACCTACCTGCTGATGTTGCTCTTATATAACCGGAATTATTAGTACTTTCAGTCATTACTACTTTAGTATTACTATCTGGTGCACTTGTTCCTGTATATATCATTCTAATTGAATTATCTCCATTTATTCGTATTATTCGCCAATACATATCATCACCTTTTGAGGCTAACTTTGCACAAAGATTAAGTCCATTGCAAGAATCAACTAATGAAAAGTTATTATTACTATCTGCAGTTATATACGTATCTTTTGTATACTTACCATATTTTACCCAGTTATTATCTACTGCTCCTCTGAAATAATAAGACATTCCTAAATCATCTTGTGCTTTATACATTCCTTTATCTGAGGCGGTAGTAACTTTTGCAAAATCTGTTGATGTAAGTGTTGTCATACTTGCTGCCCCTCCATTATTAGCAAGTATTGTTTCATAACCTTTTTTAACTGATGAACCATCTTCTGAAGAACATCCTTTACTTATTGCATATATTTTACCAGTAAAGTTTTTTCCACCTAATTGTGCTTGACTTACATTTAAGTTATAATATCTTCCTGTTATTTTCCATCTTACTGATTGAGTACTTCCTAAACTTTTTATTGTTGCACCCTCAACTAGTTTATAATATTTATTGGTGCTATCATAATAACTTTGAATACTAGCATGATCAAAATTTGTTTCTATAGCAAAATGATTATTTCCATTCATACCATTTACTTCTATAGTTATTTCTTTTGTAGCTCCACTTGTTTTAGTTGTTGTACCTTGTCCATATACATTACTTCCTGCATCATATTCATAAACTATATCATATGTACATGTTGTAAGTAAGTTTGCTGAACCTGTTAGTGTTACATCTAAAAATGCAGTATCCTCTTTGGCTGCAACTGTATTATTTGCAACTGTAAAACTCATATTTGCGGCTGGTACTTGTAAATTTAACTGTGTCGCATTTGATATAAATGTTGCATTACCTGGACTTGATGAATTAATATTTACTGCTACATTATTATTTAAATTTACATTAAACGTACCAAAATACGCAAATGAAGCAACTCCTATAATAATTATTAATAATACTGATGCGAACACTGCTAGTGATTTAGTTATTTTACTTTTTTCCATAATATACTCCTATCCCTTATAAATACTGGGGTCATTTTTCTCTTATCTTATACATTTGAGAAAATACTCCCTCGTATTTATGTACCTTACTACTAAATAATAGCATTAATTTACAAAAAAATCTAGTACCATATTGCATAAAATGGGCATTAAATTTTCTCAAATGTATAAGATTTAAGAAAATACGAACAAGGTAAACACTGGGTTTTAAAGTATTATTTAAATTTTTTAATACAATAAAAAAAATCTAAGAATAAATCTTAGAATTTTTGTTTTTTATTAAGCCAATTTTTACCATCAATAATTCTTGCAACAAGCATACTACTTGCACTATCTCCGACTACATTTAAAAGTGTTGCTGGAGCATCTATTATTGTGGCTATTATTGTAAGTATCGGAAGACTTGCTATAGGAAAGCCCATTAAACTAATAATAAGCATTTCTGAAATAGTTCCTCCACCAATAGGTACTGCTGTAATTAAAATTGTTGCTAATATACTTACTCCAAGAACTTTAAAAGTGCTAACATCCATGCCAAATAAATATACTAAGAACATTATTTTAAATACACTACCTATAATTGAACCATCTTTATGAAATGATGTACCAAGAGGAATTATAGTATCTGCTATATCATCAGAAACACCAATATTTTTTGCGGCTTTTGTATTAACAGGAATTGATGCTGCTGAAGAACACGTAGCAAGAGCAGTAGCCGATGGAACCATTATATTTTGCCAATATAGTTTTAATCCTTTTTTACCTCCCGCAATAAAGGCATATAAACTATAAATAACAAAATAAACAATTGCACATGATACTGTATAAATAATAAGCATTTTTAAATAACTTGTGGCAACACCTGCACCAAACTCGCCAACAAAAGAGGCAAAGTAAGCCCCTATTCCAATTGGAGCATAATACATAATAATTTTAATAAGCATTTGAAGTACATCATTAAAGCTTTCTAATACCTCAAGAGCTTTCTTACCCTTATCTTTTGCAAAATGGATAGCAAGACCAGTTAAAATAGATATAACAATTAAAGCAATAATATTATCTTTAGAAATTATTTTTACAAAATCATCAGTTGAAATTGCATTAACTGTTCTTGTTAAAATATCAAGTTTTTCATCATTATCAGTAATTGAATAATCAAAAGATTCTTTTATTTTAATACTATCTTTTTTATTAACTAAAGTTATTTTAGTTGAACCAATACCAATTAAAACACTTATAAGTGATGTTAAAACAAATATTCCAATAATAGTAATTAATATTTTACCAAGTCTTTTTGGTTCTTTCATTTTACCAATAGAGGTACTTAAAGTTAAAAATATTAAAGGTACTATAATAGTAAGTAATAAATTAATAAATAAAGTCCCAAAAGGTTTTAATATAGTGGCCTTTTCTTTAAAGATAACTCCAATCAAAGTTCCTACAATAACAGAAATAAACATAATTATTGTAGATTTGTAATTTTTAAATATTTTTTTCATAATTTTACTTCCTTTCTATTAAAATTATATTTTAAATTTATAAAAAAAAGAATATTTTGAAATCCACATAAATCCACGATATAATAAATATAGGTGTTATATGAAAAAGAAATTTATTAAAATGAATGATGGTAAAAATTATTTATCTTTAGGTAATATTATAAATATAATAAAAAAACATTCTAAAGTTGAGGCCTCAGGTATTCAAAAAGAAGTATTTTGTGGGGTATTTAATATAAATGATATTAAAACTACTACAGTAAATAATTATTTAATTGGATATAGACCTATAGGAATAGAATATAAAAAAATATATTTAGATTTAAAAGAAAATTATTCTAATAAAAAAGAAATATTTATTCCTATATTTGCTAACATAATCTCTATTTTAGAGGAAAGAATAATTAAGTGTGATGATCTTAATATTAAAATAATAAATGAAAATTCTAAGATTAAAAAAGTCTGTTTAGATATATTACATCTAAAGGATGAAAATATTTCTAATAATTTTATAGAAAAAATAAATAATTATTTAGATAATAACAATTATTATGAAGCTCTCATTGAATTATTATTTTATGGAGTGCTTGAAAATAAACAACCAATATTTGATGAAGTTATAATTAATATTAATGAATATGAATTAAAGGAATATTTAAAAATAAATCTTTATGAAGGAATAAGTTATATAAACTCATTAAAAATTCTTGCACAAAAAGACAATATGTATGCTAATGCACAACTTGGTTCACTTGAATATAGTGGTTTAATAAGTGGAAAAATAGATTATGAAAAGTGCTATGAATATTATATGAAAGCTGCTTTAAAAGGACATCCTAAGGCCTCTTGGATGATTGGTAATTTAATATTTTCTAATAAAGTAAAAGAAAAAAATGTTGATATAATGTTAAAGTTTTTAAATAAAGCAGTAGATTTAGGAAGTATTGCTGCCCTTAATACTTTAGGAAGATATTATTTAAATATTGATGATGTTACTGCCCTTAAATATTTTAAAAAAGCCGCAGAATATGGATATGCTTATGCCTATAATAATTTGGGAATGTATTATGAAAAAAATAATGATTTAAAGCTTGCTAAAAATTACTATAAATTAAGTGCTGATTTATTAAATAGTTGGGCATTAAATAAAATGGGAGAAATATGTATTAATGAAGGTAATTATAAAGATGCATTATTTTACTTTAATAAAGCAATTAACTGCCCTATTTCTGAAAGAAGTTATTATGCATACTATAACCTTGCAAAAATATATAAAAGTGGTAATAAAAAATTAAATATTTCTAAAAATGAAAAAGTTTATAATAAATATATGAATATTTTTCAAAATAAAAAGGAAAGTTAAATTCTATTACTTTCCTCTAAAGTATTAAAATAGTTATTACCCATTGTACTAAATTTTTCTGAACCAGTTATTACTATATTATTAGCCCTAAATGATAAATAATTATGCATTATTTTTTCATCGTATAAAAAGTCAATAACAGCATTATAACCATTTAAATCAGTTCTATTTAAATATCTAGTAAAGGTACCATGTTGATAGACAACAAATTGATTAGGCATAATTGCTTGATAGTATAAACTTTGTCCATTATTTTTACCAAAGTAACTACTACAACTTCTTACCCAGTTTTTAGCATGAGTTCTATTATAAATAGTATTAATTACTGCATAGGCATCTTCATAAGAATTACTTTGTGCCTCAGATAAAACTATAGCAGTTAAAGTATTAAATTCATTCTTAGTTAAATTATACTTATTTAAAATATAGTCTATTTTATCTTCTTTAGTAATATTTGCATTATAATTATCAAATGAGGATACTTTCGTATTAACTTCTTTTACTCTTTGAACACTAGGTGCAAAAATTATTGTAAACATCATACATAGAGCAATACCAAAGTTAGTTATTTTTTTTATATTAAAATTATTGATTTCCTTTTTATTCATTCTCCATATATTATGGAGGACATAATCATTTTTATTCATTCTTTCCCCCTGAATAACAAAATAATTATACCATAAAATATGCAAAACGTCAAATTATGTAAACTAATTACCACATTTTAACAATTAAAAAGCCCGAATATATAGGCTTTTCTAAGTAAATATATAAATCAATAATCTAAATAATAATTTAATTAATAATCTAATAATTATTTATTAATACAAGAGGATACTTTATAATCCCAATAAGCTTTATGAAGTTTATAAGTAAGATTAGATACATCCTCAAAATAAGAACCTGCAGATAAACAGCCTAAATTTGATAAAGCAATAACAATATATGGATTTTCATCAAAAACTATAGATATATCATGCATTACAGAGCCAGCACATCCACTTTTATTTGCTGAGGTTAAACCCTGTGGAGGAGTTAAGAATTGACCTCCATTATCAGTAAAATAACTCATAAGTTCTTTTGCTATATCACTACCTTTTTCATAAAAATTATAAAGTTCATTCATATAAATTGCAGCATCATGAGCACTTGTTTCACCCCATATAGTTGGCCTTGTAAATATAGCATTCGTACCCTTAGCTTTCCAAAAGGCAAGCATATCATCTTTATTAAATCTATCCATAAGCATAGTATGAGCTACATTATCACTATAATATGCAGAATTTTTTACAAGTTCTCTTACTGTATAATAAGTATTTTCTTCACCTAACTTAATATAACCAGCACCAGGATTATAATATTTTTTTGTATACAAAAGTTTTTCCTCTAAATCGATAGAGCCATTTTCTGCATTTTCATAAATATATATGTCTGTTGGTGCTTTAATTGTCGAAGCAGTAAATATATGTTGATTTTCATTATAACTAACAGTAAAACCAGTATAAATGTCAACATATTTATAAGCAAAACGATTTATTGATTTATTATAATAATCATTTATTTCATTTATAACTGAAGTAACACTTTCAGGTAACTTTTCTATTGGAGTATTACTTTGCATACAACTTACAATTTGAGAAGCTTTAGAATCTTTTATAAAGTTTGGACTATCTTTAGGAATATTATAGATTTCCATATTAGGATTTTCCTTTTTATCTATTTCAAAAAAATAATTTTCATACTCTTCATTTTGTGAGGATAATGCAAAACTAGTTCCAACACTTATTACTGTTAAAATAATTATTAAAATACCTAAAATAATTAATAATTTAGATCTTTTTGTCTTTAATAAATCTATAATTTTTTCTTTATTTGATTGTTTTTCAACAGGTTTTAATGCATCTTTAATTTTTGCTATATCTTCTTTTTTTAATGTTGGAATCTTTTTTATTAATTCATTTATTTCTTCTTCAGTATAATCTTTAATAACTGGAAGTGATGTGGTAAGCATTTCAATTTGTTCATCATTTAAGTCTTTTATTATGGGAACTGCTGTAGTTAAAAATTCAATATCTTCTTGTGAAGTATTTTTATTTAAATTGTCATTAACCTCTTTATTCATTCTCTCACCTATTATATTAATAGTATACACTAAAAAGTAAATAAAAAAAAGATGCTTTTTACATCTTAACAATTATTAAATTTTATAGGTACTTTATAAGTAACACTTTTTTCCTCATCAATTTTAGCACTTATTTCTAAATATAAATTACTATCTTTATAATATTTACATGATGGAGAATAATTATCAATTACAAAAGATATCATCTTTAAATACTCTTTTAAGGAAACTGGAGTTTTTTCTAAATATTCTTTTTCAGAAATAACATTTAAAATATCTTGATGTTTTTCATATAAAGTGCATTTTATATAAGAATATTTTTGAGTATCATCAGCATTATAATCAACATTTAAATATATTGAGGATTTACTTTCATCATAAGTTATACTTCCCGTAACTTTTATATCTTTTGTTTCTCCATTTAAAGTTTTAAATTCATAATTATGTTTATGGAAAAATAAAAATACACAAACACTTATGATTATAAATATAATAACTGTAATAATTATCATATTTTTTTTGAAAAATGATTTTTTATTTATATTTACTTTCTTACCACTAATCAAATAGTTTAAATCAACATTAAATTTATTTGATATATCTTTTAAAATGGTAATATCAGGAATACTTTTATCATTTTCCCATTTTGAAACAGCTTGAAAAGTAACACCCAAAATAGACGCAAATTCATTTTGCGTTAAATTATTTTTCTTACGGATATCCTTTATTATACTACCTATCTGTTCCATAAATAATATATTACCATAAAAATATTGTACTATCAAATAAATATTGATACAATTAATGTATGAAAAAGATTTTGTTAATAATTTGTTTATTATTTTTATGTTCATGTAAAAAAAATGTTTCCCTAAATAAGGATACTTTTGACTATGGAGCAAAAGTAGATATAAAAAATATCACTGACAAAAAATATAAATGCCAAAGTAAAGTGCTTAATACATTAAAGTTAGGAAAACATAATGATACTATGTTTTGCAATAAAAAAGAATATAAAATTAAATATGAAATTATAGATAAAGAAAAACCTATTATATGGATTGGCAATACTATAACAAGAACTCCTGGCTATAAAGAAGATATTTCTAAGGAATTAACCTGTATGGATAATGCCGATAGAACTCCAATAACAAATATAACGGGAAATTTTGATATAAATACACCTGGAACTTATGACTTAACTTTTACTTGCACTGACTATTCAGGTAATAGTTCAAGTAAAGATTTTAAACTAGTTGTTAAGGAAAAAAATGTAACTACCGGAGGCGCATATACAGGTGTTTTAACTAATTATTTAGATTTTAAAGATGTTTATAAAGAAAGAAAAAATGATAATACTTTAGTCGGTATAGATGTTTCAAAATATCAAGGAAACATAGATTGGCAAAAAGTTAAAGATGCTGGTGTTGAATTTGCCATCATTAGACTAGGCTACAGATACTTTTATGATGAACCTTTATCACTTGACCCTTATTTTCAAAAAAACATTGAGGGTGCCTCAAAAGTGGGAATTAAGATAGGCTTATATTTTTATTCTTATGCCAAAAATGAAAAAGATGCCATTGAGGAAGCAAATTTCGTACTTGATAATATAAAAGGTTACAATATTGAAATGCCAATTGCCTTTGATTGGGAAAGTTTTAACTACTTTAATGCTGGTCAAATGAATTTATTTGATTTAAGAGGAGCCTCAAATGCGTTTCTAAAGACTATTAAAGATGCTGGATACACACCAGTTCACTATGCAAGTAAATCATACCTTGAATATATTTGGCTTCCTGTAGATTATGATATATGGCTTGCTCACTATACAAAACAAACATCTTATAAAGGTGATTATGTAATGTGGCAACTTTCAAGTAATGGTAAAGTTGATGGAATAAATAATTATGTTGATATTAATGTATATTATAAAAACTAGATTTTAAATCTAGTTTTTTCTTACAATATGAGCTCCCCTTACTATATTTGGTTTTTTATAAGAGTAAATATTATCTACTAAATATAATAAAAGAAGTATAATACTAATTACTGATAAAGTTTTATAATTAAACTTTTTTAATACATCAATTATTTTAGGAATAACAAAATAATAAAGAATTGTTGCAAGTAAGGCAAATACTAATGTATATAAAAGGCATATTCTACCATTTATATTAAACGGTTTTTTGGAGTAATCCCACCATACCATACCTTTGGTTAATTCTAAATAAAAGGAAGTTGCATATTCAATAATAGCACTTATTATAAATGATAAAGAAAATACAATTATAGGTTTTTTATAATATTTTTTAAGTAAAATATATATAATAAGTCCTCCGAAACCATAAATAGGAAGCCAAGGACCATGAAGTACACCACGATTTATAAAACCATGACCTTTTCTAATCTCATTAAGTACCTCAAAGCACCAACCAATAAAAGCCAAAGCAAAGAACAGCATTATATATACAAATAAATTATTTTTTTCCTTTAGACTTTCTTTTTTCATCTTTTACTTTTTCCTTTAATTTATTTTTTTCTTTTTTTATTTCATTTTTAAACTTCTCTTGTTTCTTTTTAATTTTTTCCTTTTGTTTAATAATCTTTTCTTTTCCCTCTTTTAATTTTTCTGGAAAAATAATTACAAATTTATTACCAAGTAAGGACTTACTTAATATTTCTTTACCTATTTTAGATATTTCTCTAGTATTATCTCTTTTCTTAAATGTATTTTCACTTTTAATTTTAAATATTAATTTATATGATAATATATTATCAAGTATAAATGTAATAAGCATTACATAAAATGTAAAACTAATTTTAAATGGTGAAAATCTTAAAATTAAAGTTCTTAAGTATGGATCAACAACTTTAATAAGAATAAGACCCATTACCCCAAAACAAAGAGCATTTTTAAGGCATATTCGACCATTTATATTAAATGGTTTTTTAGAATAATCCCACCATCTAGCATTAAATAATTTTTCCATTACATAGCTAGATAAATATTCTACAGTGGAGCATATAATAAGTGCTAAAGAAAATATTGCTAAAGAGTTTGAAAACTTATTTAAAAGAATAGTCATAAATATAGCAGAAAATCCATAAATAGGACAATAAGGTCCTAATAAAAATCCCCTGTTAATAAATCCTTTTTTAGGATCAAATGTAACTATTTCTTCACAAATCCAGCCAAATATTGAATATAGCATAAATAATATAAAATAAATTTTAAAACTCATAATTAACCTTTCCTCCTTATACCTAAGTATTTTAGATAACATTTTGGATGACCTAATATTTTAAAAGAACATTTTTTATCCATTAAACTTACAATCCAACTTTCCTTATACTTTGGTAATGTTATATTAAGTGGAAACATATGTCTTAAAATAATATTTTCAACTTTTTTATTCATAAGGTCTGGAAAAGTTTTTCTTGAATTTTCCAAAGCCTCCCTTGCATGAACAAACCCATGCATTTTAAAAAATGATTTATGTACTCTATTTAACTGCCAGTCTTTATAATAAAAATCGTGAAGTAATCCTCCAATAGCGGCTGATTTATAATCCAAATGATGTTTTTTTGCAAATTTATAAGCAAAATACGCAACTGCCATTGAATGATCATATACTGATTCATTTTCATGATGATGAAAATCTTTTCTTTTTATAAACTCTTTATTATTAATAATTGGTTTAATAATTTCTAAAAACTCTTTATCATATTCCATAATATTTCCTTTTTAGTACAATAGTACTACATATATTATAATATATATTTTAATTAAAATAAAATAAAATTAAAAAAGAAGTATTAAACTTCTTAAAAATTAAGCATTACCCATTCAGGTTTAAATATTAAAAGTATACCCATAAGTACAAGTAATATTCCTGCTATTAAATTAACATATTTATTATATTTAGTTGATATACCTTTAGTTTCAAATGCTTTTAAAGACAATATTAATATAATTAAATCATCAATTATGTAAAAGAATATATATATTAATAAATATAATACTTTATTTAAACCAATAATTTTATTTAATGTTAATATTTCTAAAAATATTGTTGGAAATCCAAGTGAACAAGCAAGTTCAACTAAATTTACTGATACTGATAAAACAGTTGTTCCTAGTATCATTAATATTAAACTTTTATTTGCTAATATCTTATTTATTCTAGTTATAATACTTTTTCTTTTTTCTTTTTTCATAACATGACAACCAGTATCTTTTCTTGTTTTAATATATACATATAAATTATAAATTCCTAAAATAATAGCTAAAATAGCAATAATATTTCTTATATATATTACTGTAGAAAAATCTAGAATAAAACCGATGCCTAACATTGAAAGAAAATATACTAATCCCGAAGATAATATAAAAGTAAAACCAACAATTCTCATTTTCTTTTTATCTTTAATAGATATGCACATATTAATAAGTAATAAAAGTATCCACATAGCACATGGATTAAATCCATCAACAGCTCCCAAAATCATTGCTACTAATGGAATGGAGACTTTTTTCTTATTAACATTTCCTAATATAGGAATTTTAACATCTTCATTATTTATATTTTCATTATTTACATTATCATTAATTAATTCTTTTATTTTATTTTCAATTTGTACACCTACCGCTTCTGAAAATCCTACAAAATAAGTTTTTCCAATAACTGTATATGGTACACTCTTTGTTACATCATCATTTAATGTTTTTTTTACATCATTATAATATTTTCTATTAGTTTTATTATTTTTTACTTCATACTCATAAACATTTAAATAATCATTATAATTTTCTTTAATATCTTTAAGCCATATTTCTTCTTCGGCACAATGAGGACATCCATCCATTCTAAAAAAATATAAATTGATTTTTCCTTCCTCAATTTTAGAATTAGTTATTTTATAAGCAACATCTGTATATTCTTTACTAATTGCATATATATTAAGGGGAATTAATGCTATTAATAATAATATGTATCTTAATATCTTTTTCATAAAATTTTCTCCATAATATCTAAAATTTCTTTTTTGCTTTTTTCTCCAATTATTCTTTTTATTTCAATGTTATCCTTTTCAAATATAACAACTGGGACAATATCTCCAATATTATATTTTATAATATTTTCTTCATCTAAATCATAATCATAATTAATATACTCTATATTTGGATACATTAATTTTATTTCATTCCAAATGCTTTTTGATATTAAACATCCTGGACACCACATTGCGTTAATAATTATTATCTTCATTAATAATCTCCTTTAAAATACATATAAATTCATTAATTTGTTTTTTAGTTGTTATATGTGTAATACTTACCCTAATTGAATTACTTGCCCTTTCTTTGCTTTTAGTAAGCGCATAAACTGACTTTGAGGGACTTGTTCCAAGTGAACACGCTGATTGCATTGAAACATATACACCTTTTTCATAAAGTTTATTAACAATTATTTTGGCATTTTTAATACTAAAATTAATTGTATTAGGTATTGCATACTTAGGACTATTTATACTTATCCCATTTATCATTTTTAATTTTTTGATTAAATAACTATTTAGTTCTTTTACATAATTAATTTTTTTCTCTAAATCTTTAGTAGCAAGTTGTAATGCCATTGCTATGCAAACAGCATTTGCACTAACCGGTGTACCACTTCTATAAATTGTAGTAGATTTTCCGCCATGTATTAAAGGAGTAATTTTTATATCATTAAAATTAATTAATACACCAGAGCCATTAATACCAAAAAATTTATGAGGTGCAAAAGTCAAAAAGTCAACATATTTATAATCAATATTAACCTTTCCTATTGCTTGTGTTGCATCAGTATGAAAATATGCTTTAGAATTTTCTTTAACAATTTTAGCAATTTCACTTATTGGTTGAATTGTTCCAAGTTCAGAATCTACTACAGCTATACTTACTAAAATTGTATCCTCTCTTAAAGATTTTTTTAATTGTTCTAAATCAATATTACCATTTTTATCTAATGAAATTACCGTTATATCAAATCCTTTTGAGGAAAGATAATTGCATGGGGCTATAACTGATGAATGCTCAATTTCAGATATAATTATATGTTTACCTTTATTTTGATATCTATCTGCTATTCCTTTTATAACTAAATTATTTGATTCACTAGAACCACTTGTATAAATAATATTTTCTTTTTTTGTATTAAAATAATTTGCAATAATTTCACTAGAATTATCAATTTCTTTTTTTGCTTCAATACCCAATTTATGTAAACTATTTGGATTTCCAAAGTATTTTAAAGTAATTTCATTATATTTTTCTAAAACTCTTTTATCTACTGGAGTATTTGCAGCATAATCTAAATAAATCATAATTTTTTCACCTCTTATAAAAAAATTATACTTTTTTATATATTATTTTGCAATAAACTAGTAGTTGAGTTAACTATATTTTTAGTTGAAAAAAACTCTCTAAAAGAGAGTAATATTATCTATGGGGCGAAATAAGGGAGTCGAACCCTTGCATAATAGAGCCACAATCTACCGTGTTAACCACTTCACCAATTCCGCCATAAGATATATATTATACTACCAAAAAAAAAGGCATTTGGCAAGCATTTTTGCTAAATTAATCCCTCTTTTTCAATTAAATCTTTCATTTTTATTTTAATTCTTTTTATTGCATTATCAATTTGCTTTGGAGATTTGTCCATTATTTTAGCTATTTCATTATAAGAAAAGTTATTTACCATATAATTAAAGACAGTATACTCAAATTCAGATAAATTATTTTTCGCAAGCATATAAATTTTATTGGAATTTTCCTTTTCCATTAAACTATGTAAAGGATTTGATTTATTTTCATCAGATAAAAGATTCCTTGGAGTTATATTATCATCACTAACTAAAAAGTCTAGTGACAAAGATTCATTTATTGTTTGTTGCTTTCCACTCATGGCATGCCTTATATAATTTAAAAGTCTTCGTTCAATACATACATATAAAAATGTTTTTAAGGATGCATATTTAGTCGAGGTAAACGAATGAATTCCATCACTAAAAGCATATAAAGCCTCACATTTTATTTCATCATAATTAATTCTATAATATCTAATTGCTCTTTGATACTTTTTTATTAATATATCTACTAAATAAGAATATTTATCATAAATAATATTTCTAACGTTTTCATCATTTTCTTCGAGCAAAGTTATAAGTTCTACATCATCAATATCATTGTAATCCATTAATCATCCATCCTATATATTAGTATTCCCGCAGAAACCGAAGCATTTAAACTATTAATTTTTCCTCTCATTGGTATTCCCACAACAACATCACTATTTTTCTTAACTCCAGAACTTATTCCTAAACCTTCATTACCAATAACTAATACTTTCTTATTAGCATAAGATACGTTTCGATAATCTTCTCCATCCATATCTGCACAATATACAAAATAATTCATTTCTTTTAACTTGTTAATTGTATTTATTAAATTTGTTACCATTACAATTTTAACATTATCAATAGCACCCTCACTTGTTTTATAAACAGTATCATTTACTAAAACACTCCTGTCTTTTGGGATAATAATAGTTTTAATACCTTTACTCTCGCAAGTTCTAATTATAGCACCAAAATTGTGGGGATCAGTTAAGTGATCAAGCATAACAATAAAATCGCCTTCAATATCATCAAAAGTGTAATATGAATAATCAAATATATCTAAAACAATGCCTTGATGAACACCACCAACCATTCTATCAAGTCTATTTTTATCAACATATTCATATTTAATGTTATTTTCTTTTAAATATGCCATATAATCATTTCTTGAAATATAAGCCTTCTTTATTTTACTTCTATCAATTTCATATAAAACATTTTTGCCATAAACTAGCATAAGATCACTTCCTTTTGCCATTTAATTATATCATATCTTTTATTTTTTTGTATAAATTCTTTGCATATTTATTTCCATATTATTACTTTCTGGATTAAAATTTGCTAGGTAATATAGTTCTCCGAAATCAGAAATTGTATAATACATTGAATCTTTACCATTATCAAAATGAATGGGTACTCCAGTCCAATTTTCTAAATTGTATTCTGTATCATCCACTAAAACATCAGAACTATTTATTGCCAATTTTGGTGTATGAACCGCATTAAATTTTTTAGGAATATTACCAATATTTCTTTCAATAAAAATACATTTTTTATGCATTTCACTTTCTGAATTAACTGCCGAATATATTGATGGGTTAAAAATGCCACTTTCTTGAAATAGTTTAATAAACGATATTGCCTCATTTATTTCAGACGATGCATTTAATAAATAATCCCAGTCCATACTTTTGAAAAAATTTGTTACTACTCTTTCATCTTCAACATTAAATTTACTATGCAAATTTATATCTATGCCATGTAACCTTAAAAGTAAATATGAACAGTGCCTCATAGTATCCTTAATGACACCATCAAAATCAAAATAAATATCTAATTTATTTATATTACTATATAAAATTTTATAATACTCATTTAACAATTTAATCTTTTCAAGTTTTTCCTTTATACTAGATTTTTTATATTTATCATATGATAAAATATTTAAATTTCTTGTATCCATTAAAAGTTCTTGTATTTTGTCCATAAAACCTCCCTGATAATAAATATTCTATCATAAATAATGTACAAAATATATATAAAGTTAAACTTATGCATTAAAAAACCCTGATATTCAGGGTAATTACTATAATAATGGTGCCCTAAAGAAGAAGTCGAATAACTTCTAATTATCTATGTTTATTAAAACTCTCATTTAAATCATTCATCATATTAAAATCAAAATCATATATTGGTAAACAAATTCCATACTTATTCAGAATACTATTTATATATTCAGTGCATTTGCTTGGAGCTATTATTCCTTTAAAATTATCAATAGAAACAAACTCACTTTCTGTAGTTACTTCAAAAGAAATATCAGGATGTTGTTGTAAATCAATATTTGTACCATCAATTATAAAAAATATTACATTAGGATTAAATGGTAGAAAATAATAAAAGCGTTCTGATAATAACCTCTTTTTAATTTCTGGGGTAGATGGATTAAAAAAAGATATTCTACTTTCGTGTGTGGCTCTTAATCCACTAACTTTTCCAGATACAATTATTCCTAATTCCTTTAATTTTTGTAATGACATTAGGCCACCATTTTTGATTATTGATTCAAATTTAAAATATGTTTCCTTATCACTTATATTTCCAATTCCATGCGTTAATAGTTTATTTCCCAATAAATAATAATACATTTTTTCGTTCATAAATTTCCACCATATTTCAATATATTTGCATAATAGTTAAGTTATTATGCAAGTGTGTTTTCTAAATTGACTCAATTCATTTTACTATATGAATATTTTATCATAAATTTAAATATATTAAAACTCGATCTATAAAAAGTTCGAGTTACATATCAATTTGGTGCTGGGGATAAGGATCGAACTTATGACCTATGCGTTACGAGTGCATTGCTCTACCAACTGAGCTACCCCAGCAACTAATAATATTATACCCTATATTGTTTTTTTATACAAGTTTTTTTGATAAAATAATAATGGTGATGAAAAAATGTTTAAATATACATTAGATAACAAAAGATATCATACCTTCAATTACTTCTTAAGAAACAAGTTTGGTTGTAAAGTATTTAAGGTTCCCCTAGATGCTCATGCAACCTGTCCAAATAAAATAAATGGTGGATGTATATTTTGTAAAGATAATAGCAAGTCTAATATTACAAATGAAAATAACGATATTATAACTCAATTTAATGAGGAAATTAAATTATTAAATAAAAAATGGCCAAATGCTAAACATATAGCGTACCTTCAAACAGGAAGTAATACATATATGAATATTGATAAATTTAAAAATATTGTTGAAAGTTTGTTAAAACAAGATAATGTTGTTGGAATTTCAATAGCTACAAGACCTGATGTTATTAGTGATGAGTACTATAATTATTTTGAAAAGCTTAATAAAAAAACATTTTTAACCGTAGAACTTGGACTTCAAAGTAGTAATGAAAGTACTCTTAAACTAATAAATCGTGGCCATGATACTAAATCATTTGAAAATGCAGTAAATAAACTACATAAATTAAATATTTTTGTTGTCGCACATATAATTAATGGACTTCCATATGAAACAAAGGAAGATATGCTTAATACAGTAAAATTTTTAAATAATTTAAAAGTATATGCTGTAAAAATACATATGCTACATATTTTGAAAGGAACAGAAATTGAGAAATTATATAACAAAGAAAAATTCCATATCTTAACTAAAGAGGAATATATTGACATTGTTATAAATCAGCTTGAACTATTAGATGAAAAAATCGTTATTGAAAGAATAACAGGTGATCCTATAAAAGATGATTTAATAGCACCACTGTGGCTTACTAAAAAAATTTTGTTTATTAAATGACATTGATAAAGAAATGGTTAAAAGAGATACTTATCAAGGCAAAAAAAATAATAATTAGAGCAAATTCTAATTATTTTTTTAATTTAAAGCAAAAAAAAATTATTGGCAACTCCATATCTTAGCATAACACTATT